>Ga0074199_1000419_pt1 | contig 70377 bp, 42 predicted proteins | sample EPASupsiteSAE347_FD_64528 | JGI IMG/M metagenome (GOLD analysis project Ga0074199, IMG submission 64528) | Bioremediated contaminated groundwater from EPA Superfund site, New Mexico - Sample SAE3-47 | ecosystem: Environmental > Aquatic > Deep subsurface > Groundwater > Contaminated ... | reverse complement strand
AAGAAACCGCCGATATGCTAAGAGTAAGTGAACGGTCGGTTTTTAACTACATTGAGCAAGGTAAACTAAAACCGGTTAAGCTTGGCGGAATCAAAAAGACTGGTAAGAATCTGATACCGGTCGAACAAATCAAAACCTTATTAAAACAAAGGTGAAATAATGGCTGGTTTACGCTTATTAAAAGACAAGTTTTATATTCGCGTCTGGATTGACGGTAAAGAAAAACTCTTACCTACCGGCACAGCGAACCGACGGGATGCCGAAGTGCAACGGTCAAAGATTGAACGTCAGGAAATCGAAATCAAACAGAAAATCCGAGACGAAATTGACGCGATAAAGAACCGGTTGACGATCCGGGCGGGGATCGATTACTTTTTACATAATGTCCAGAAAGAGCGTAATATTACCGAATCGACCGTCAAGAGTTATCGCCAGGCAACCAGAGACTTTGATAACGCCTTCGGTTTTATCGTCTATTTTGAAAACCTTAACCGGACGCATTACTCTACCCTGCTAAACTTTTTACAATGCCAATATAATCCAACAACGGTAAACATCCGATTACGTGGCATCCGGGCAATGCTGAATTATCTCTTTGAAAAGGGAATGATTAAAGAATTGCCCTTTCACGTTAAACAGATCAAGACCGATCAGCAACTACCAAAGTTTATCACACCGGAAGAAATTGACCGGATTTATAAGCAGGTCGCCGATCCGAAGTTATTAGCGGCTTTCCGCGTTTATGAAGCAACCGGGATGCGGCTTAGTGAGTTATTTCATTCACGCTTAGACGGCGATTTTATAAAGGTTGAACAAAGCAAAGGACGCAAGGAAAGAATCATTCCGATACCATTTGACCGGATTGCTGATTATCAATTTGCGGTTAGTGATCCTTACACTATTTTCCATATTAGCCGAAAGTTTTCCGAATCCTGTAAACAGGCCGGACTGGCCGGAAAAACGATTCACGCTTTGCGACATACCTTCGCCCTTCGCAAATTGATTGAGACAAACAATATTTCACTGGTCAAAGAATTGCTTGGACATTCCAGCGTAACAGTCACAGAAATCTATACAGCGTTTCCGATTGACTTTTTGGCGCAAGTGTTTAAAGACCGGGCAATCAATACTCAAAATTTTAGATCTACAATTCAGGCTTAAAAATGCACGTTTGGAAGCTCAAAACTGGATACCGGCAGGATACGAAATGTTTTTCTCGTCTATAAACATAGGACTGAAAATCCCTGTGTCGGCAGTTCAATTCTGTCCCTCGCCACAAATAACCAAAATAAAGTGATTTTGCTCTTCTGATTGCTTTTATTAGTAGTGAGAAAATGCAACCGGCCAGTCCGCATGCCGATAGCAGTCGGTTGTCGCCGGTATTCAGTCCGGTGATAAATTGCTACGAGTTGATCAAACGGAAGTCGCTACTTCGACTATGGGAATCCTGTGCGGGAAACCGGGCAAGACCAGAATTCTTGTTGTAGAGAGGGCGGAAAAAACGCTGAAAGTCGAAGCCAGGGTGCGCTGGCTTCCATAAGTCATCCAGGGGAAAAATTACTGTTCCTGAATATTATCCCCGTTACTACAGATGACCTTGCGATACCAGTCAAAGGAATCCTTCGGAATCCGCCGGCCGGTTTCGTAGTCAATGTAGACGAGGCCGAAGCGCTTGCGGTAGCCTTCAGCCCATTCGAAATTATCCATAATAGACCAATGAAAATAGCCCTCGACTTTTACGCCGTCCGCGATGGCACGGTGCAAAGCCTCAAGATACCGAGTGATAAAATCAATGCGCTGAGGATCATGGACGTTGCCGTCGCGATGAATCCAGTCGTTATTCGCCATCCCGTTTTCCATGATTATAACGGGCAATCCGTAGCGTTCGTAGAAAAAACGCGGTCCCCAGTAAAGCGCTTCCGGCGTGACCGGCCAGTCCATGGCCGTGCGCGGGCAATTCGGTTCGACCGGGAGAATTTCCCAACCGTTTACTGCCGCTCTGACTTGTTCGGCATTGTAGATATTTGTCCCGAAATAATCCAACGGCTGGGCGATTGTTTCCATATTGATAGATTTAATGGACGGCATTTCTTTAGCAAACAATTTCAATCCATCTTCCGGATAAGTTCCCAGGATCAGCGGATCGGCCCACCAGGCGATATTCCAGGTATTCCGTTCTGTCACGGCAAAGGTCGCTTTTCGGGCTGTCTCTATATCTGCGGGTATTTCAGTCGCCGGCAGAAAGTGCAATCCGACCGGGACGACTCCCACCCGCGTCGGTTTTTGACAGCGGGTGCGCAGGATTTGAACCGCCTTGCCATGTGCTAATAAAAGGTGATGGCCGATCGTTAGAACATCTTTTAGAGCCAGTTTCAGACCCGGTGCGTGGATGCCGATCTGGTGGCCGTAATGTGCAATTACCTGCGGTTCGTTGAGCGTCATCCAGTTTGTCACCCGGTCGCCGAAGCTATCCGCCAGAACACCAGCGTATTCGGCAAACCAGTCCGGGCTTTCGGCATTCAGCCAGCCGCCCCGTTGAAAGAGCGTTTCCGGGTAATCCCAGTGAAAAATCGTCAGCCAGGGTTCGATTCCTTTTTCAAGTAAAAGATCGATCAGGCGATCGTAGAAAGCGATTCCGCGGGGATTGACCGGGCCTGTTCCGGCCGGCAAGATACGCGTCCAAGCTACCGAAAAGCGGTAGGCTTTCAGGCCGAGATTCGCCATTAATTCGACGTCTTCTTCCAGATGATGATAATGATCCGGTCCGATTTCCTCGGCGTGACCGCCCCAGACCCGGCCGGGCTGTTGACAGAAAGTATCCCAAATTGAAGACGTCCGGCCGTCGGCTTTTACGGCACCTTCGATCTGATAACTGGCTGAAGCCGCGCCCCAAATAAAATCTTTCGGAAAACTCATAAACTCGTTCCTTTTCGCAATCCTTATCCTTTCACGCCGCCCAGCATGATCCCGCGGATATAATATTTCTGCATCGCCAGGAAAACGATCAGCACCGGCAGGATCGTGATTACCGACCCGGCCATCATCAATTCGGTGTCCTGAACATGTTCGCCCATCAGATTAGCCAGCGCCACCGGCAGCGTGTACATATTGTCGCGGGTCAGGATAATCAACGGCCACAGGAAATCATTCCAGGCGCCCATGAAAGTAAACAGCGCCAGCGTCACGAGAATCGGCTTGGCAAGCGGCAGAATGATCTTCCGGTAGATGTAAAAATCGGACGCACCGTCGATGCGGGCGGCTTCAATCAAACTATCCGGAATGGAAATGATATATTGTCGGATCAGGAAAATTCCGTAAATGCTGGCCAGTCCCGGAATGATAATTCCCCAGTATGAATTGATCAGGCCCAGACGGTTCAGCATCAGAAACAGCGGCAACATGGTCACCTGCGCCGGAATCACCATCGCCGACAGCAACAGGCTGAACAGTTTATTCTTCCCCGGAAAACGGTACTTGGCGAAAGCATAACCCGCCATGGAATTAAACACCAAAGAAATGGCCGTGACCGACACCGAGACGATGATGCTGTTGATAAAATAGCGTACGATATTCATCTGGCTGAACAGGCGTCGGTAATGTTCCCAGGAGATTTCCTTGGGAAATAGCTGTGGCGGAAACTGATTCGCACCGCCTTCCGGCATTAATGATACCGAAACCATCCAGATGAAGGGCACCAGGGTCAGGATCATAGCCGGAATCATCAGCAGGTATAAACCGCATTTTTGAGGTGAATATTTAGATTTCATGGCTTTTCTGAACCCGCAGTTGAATCAGGGTAATGATTAAAATGATACCGAATAAAATAAAGGCAATCGCCGCTGAATAACCCATGCGCCAGAATTTGAAACCTTCCTTGTACATCATCAGGACAATGCTCAGGGTGCTGTTCAGCGGCCCGCCGTCAGTCATTACATACGGCTCGGCGAAAAACTGGCAATAACCGATCAGGGTCGTGATCGTAATGAATCCGGTGGTCTGCGCCAGCATCGGCAGGGTGATGTTGCGAAATTCCTGCCAGCCGTTGGCGCCGTCCAATCGGGCGGCCTCGTAAAGCGTTTCCGGGATATTCTGCAGACCGGCGATGAAGATAATCATGTTGTAACCAAAGCCTTTCCAGACGGCCATAAGGATCAGAGCCGGCAGCGCCCAGCGCGGATCTCCCAGCCAGTCTTTCGGACTCATTCCGGCGAATCCCAGCAGGTAATTCAGCAGGCCGAAACGGGTGTGATAGATATAGCGCCAGATTACGGCCACCGCTACTAAAGTAGTCACCACCGGCAGGAAAAATGACAGGCGAAAGAACGATTTAAAACGTAGCAATTTCGAATTGATCGCCGCGGCGGCCAGCATCGACGCCAGGATCGACAGCGGTACTCCGACTACAACAAAATAGGCGGTGTTTTGCAGGGCTTTCCAGAACAGCGGATTGTGAAATAAATCGATATAATTGGCAAAACCGACGAACCGTGCGCGGTTAATATCGCCCAGCGAGTAAATGTCGAAATCCGTAAAGCTCATCAACAACGCCGCCAGGACCGGCACGAAGAAAAACACGAAAATCGCCGTCATCGCCGGAGTCAAAAACAGGTAAGCGGCCGAAGTGTAGCGGTTGCCGAACTTCACTTCTGTTCCTTTTCTAAAAGCCAGCGCCGTTTTTCGAGCAGGCGATCGACCTCGGAATTCAGGCGCGTGCCGACCTCCTCCGGGTTCATTTTACCGTAAGCCATGATCTCGACATGCTGTTGAATCTTCAGGGCAATCTGTTCCCATTCCGGAATGCGCGGCGTCGGCTGAACCCGCTGCAGCTGTTGGAAAAAGGCTTCCGTTTTTTCGTTCTCATGTAGTTTCGCGCGATCCCAGGCGGAACAATTAGCCGGCAGATCGCCGCTGAGTTCGTAAAAGCGTGCCTGGATTTCCGGCCGCGACAGAAATTCGATCAGTTTCCAGGCGGCGGCTTTCTGAGTGGAATTTTTAAACATGACGATACTGGAACCGCCGGCCGTCGAAACTCCGGGATATTCACCATGAAACGACGGCATCGGGGTCACTGCCCATTTAGCCTGCATGGATTCGGGTAGACGCTTCTGGAATTCGCCCAGATTCCAGGGGCCGCTGATGTAGATCGAGAAGTAGTTGTCGGCGAAACTCTGGTATAAATTCGAGATGGTGTTCATCCCGAGCGGACACAACCGGTTTTCGTACAATTTCAGAAAAAAGCGCAGGGCGTTCTGAAATTCCGGGGTGGAAAAATCGCCGTACGAATCGTTGTTTCTCAACAATGTCGAGCCGCTTTGCATGGCCATGGCCACGACCTCGTGCCAGCCGTTCAGCGGCAGGTAAAAGGCGTATTCGGTCTTTTTCGCTTTTTGAATTTTCAGCGCCAGATCGAACAGCTCCGACCAGGTTTTGGGCGCCGTCGCGTAACCGAATCCCGCGAAGACGTCTCTACGGTAAAACAGGAGCCGGGTATCGACGTACCAGGGAATTCCGTAAAGCGATTCGCTGATCTCATTCGTCGCCCAGATTCCCGAAAAATAGTCCGCCGCGTCGATTACCTCCGAATTCTCCAGATAACTATTCAGCGGTTCGAGGGCGTTCAGGATTACGAATTCCGGTATCCAGGTATTGCCCAATTGACAGAGATCGGGCGTGGAATTACCGGCATACGCCGTGAGTAATTTTTCATGCGCCGCCGACCAGGGAATCGCCTGGATGCGGACATGCAGGCCGGGATTTTCCTGCTCAAACTCCGTCGCCAGTTGTCCAAGTTGTTGGGCTTCTACGCCCATTGCCCAGAATTCGATAACCTGAACATTCTGACGATCCGAACGGCAGGCGCTCAGCGTAAAAACCAACACCGGCAGGATAACTAACAGGTATCTGCCGGCGTTTTTTATTCTTCTAAGAAAGGAGGCTTTACTCACTAAATATCTTTTATTTCGACAATAGCATTTTTCCTGTGAGCGTGCCGGAATCATGTTCCAATTTAAAGAAATAAATGCCACTGGAAAGCGTTTTTTTGAACCGATCAGTTCCGTTCCAGTAGAATTCCTGATTTCCGCTGTTCGCATAATGTGGCTTGAATTGATTTACCTGTTGCCCCATGAGATTATAAATCGACAGGGTCACGACTCCGGGTTTATCAAGACTAAACCGGATATTCGTGCCGGGATTGAACGGATTTGGATAATTACCGTAAACGGCAAATTTATTGATCACGGTCTGGGTTGCAGGAGAAATAGCATCGGTCGTATCGGTTTCAAAGCCGATTGCATCGAGCATGGTTTGAATCTCCGGATTGGCCATGAAATTATCCCAGAGCAGGCCACTGCGGTAATTTTCAATCATGCAGACAATCGGCCCCTGATCGATGGCGATATAGGTTCCGGCCACCCAGTCTTCAGTTTTATTGAAAGCGTCCTTGAAGCCCAGCGGCCCGATGAGACTTGCACCCAGATCCCGGTAAAAATGTTTCAGCGCTTTCATCGATTCCTCCGGCGTATACGGAAAAGCCGATAAGGCCGCCGTGGGCGCGATAGTGCCGTTGTCGCGATTGGTGGTTGGTTCGTGGGCCATATATCCGACTAACGGATCGTCGCTGGCCGTCAATCCCCAGCAATTTTCACCGTAGCCGGTATAACCGCCCGAATTTTCGAGACACCAGGCCTGGTGAATTAGTGAAATGTTGCGGTTATTTAAATAATAATTCGTATGGCTGTCCTTCTTATGGCGCGGATCGAATCCCAGGAACGAATAATGCGTGAAAAACAGCGGCCCGCCCTTGTCCCAGCCGACGTCCTGGGTAATTCCGTAAAAGGTATTGCCATTGTCATAATAGGACTGCGAAGCCCAACCGTCTTCCCACAGACTGGCCGGGACCGAATGAGTCGGCGAGGCGATCGCCAGCAAATAGACGATCATACATTCATTATAGCCGTAGATCGGCATGTTCATTTCCCAGGCATAATTTGGCGACCAGTGCCAGTAAAGTGTATTTCCGTTGGTATAACGACGATACCAATCCCATTCAATCGATTCCCACAATTCGGTCGCAACCGAGCGAATTTGGGTTTCATCGGTATTTTCCTGGTCGAAATACTGGCGCACCGTCAAAATTCCCTGGGCAACATAGGCCGTTTCCACCAGATCGCCGCCGTCATCTTTACTGCTGAATGGAATTGCTTCTCCGGTACTGCCATCCAACCAGTGCGACCAGGCGCCATGAAAACGGTCGGCGTTCTTGAAGAAATTCAGCATTTTCAAGACATGCGCAGCCCCTTCGGCGCGGGTGATGAATCCGCGTTCAATAGCGACCGGAACCGTCATCATGCCCATTCCCGAACCGCCGGAGGTCACGGTTTCCGGGCCGTCCGGATAGCGTTCGCGGGCCAGGCCCGAAACCGGATGCGCGTATTCCCAGAAATAGCGAAAGGTCATTTCCTGAACCATATCCAGCAAGCCCTCGTCGTCCAATGCAGCCGTCGTGGCGAATGCCTGTCCCGACAGCTCGGATTCATTATAACTCTCGTCATAGGCGCTGACCTTATAATAATAACTTCGTCCGACCAATCCATGATAATCCGAATAGACTGGCAGGCTCTCCGTAACTGCGCCGACCTTTTTATACGAACCGCCCGGAGAAGCCCGGTAGATATTGTAGCCGGCGACGTCCTCATCGGCAACCAAATCCCATTCGATCACACAATGTTTTTCATAACCCTTAGCGGAAATGTTCGTCGGAACTGCCGGTGGAGTAATATCGACGCTCTGCCCCAAAACCATCCGGATTTCATCCAGATATAAGAGATGCGGATTGCCATCGGCCGAATCCTGACCGTAGAAAATCGTCTTAATTTTGGTTAAATCAGCCGTGCCGGGATTGTCTTTAAATAGCTGTAGCGGAATCCGGACATTATACCAGACGCTATTCGGGATGTCGCCGATATAATCGGACAGACTGACTCTCCCGGTTTTCTGACTGGTTAAATCCTCCAGGTAGAGCAAGGGTAATTCGGCCGAGGCGATGACCGCATCCGTATAAACCCAGAAAGACAGCGTGTCTTTTCCACTGATGTCATGTCCCGGCCAGCCAATTTCGGCCACGGCAATGCCCCAGTCGCCGCCACTATTAGACGTCCAGCCCAGCACCAGACTGTTTTGCCCCTGGAAATAATGTTCCGTGCTGACGGGAAACTTTTCGCCAACCCGTGAGAGCACACTGGGTGAAGTGACATAGCCCCAGCTGGGATCGTACGAATTGTTCGACGGACTGTCATCGAAAAATATAAAGTCGTCAGCCCAAAGTGAAACCGATAATAAACAGGCAAATGTTATCATAAAACGACCGAGCTGTTTCATAATCGCTCCTTTCCTCTAATGTTCATAGATCAATTAAAACATCCTGTCTTCGGATAAAAGGTTTTTTATCTTGCCGAATCCGGGCAATTGCGCGAAACGCCTGGTAATTTTGCCGTCGTTCAGGTAATTATTCAGACTGATCAGGATCATAGCCTGGTCGAGCGCCAGATAAGACCGGCCGACATTGCCGGTAACCGGATCGAGAGAATCGTAAAAGCCGTAAGGTCCGTAAACCGGATACTTCGCCAGCATGGTTTTCAGGTTCTGAAACACAGCCGCCGGATCATAGATTACCGCTAAAATCGAGGCGTGCGGACTGACCACGGAAGGCGCATATCCGCCGCTTTTTACGCCGATCTCAGGCACGCCGAATTCACCATAACCGCCCGCTGGAATTGACGACGACGACATTCCCCAAACCGGATAATGCTTCTTGTTCGAGGCGTAATCGACGTGGATCTGAATCGCCCGCCGGTTATTTTCCCCGATCCCAAGGGGCGCTAATTCCCGTTCATTCACAAAAAGGCCGGGCATCAGGAATTCGAACAGCGCGCCGCCCCAGGATGGCACAATCTGCTGACCATCGTATTCATAATAACTGTGAAAATAGCGAATATCGGAAGCCGTTTTCCAGTTTCCCTGCGGCACCTGTTGCTGATCGTAATCCTTCGGCAGAGTGCGTTCCTGGTAATACCAATCCGCCGGGCGGACTTTGCCATGCAGAATGCCCAGATACAGGCAAATCCGGCTTTCCGAGCAGAGCAATCCGTAATGATAAGGCGTAAATTCCTGCTTCCCGGCATCGTATCCCAGGTAAAAGTGATGCAATGAATCGTCGTAAAGCCATTTGAGATCGGCTGACTCAATCAGCTCGTTGCAAACTCCGGCCAAATCCGGAAAAGTTACGCCGACTGTCGCTAAGGAACTGAACAGCCAGGCAATGTCCACCGACGAGATGTATTTCTGCGATTCTGTCAGTGTTTTTAAATCGTACCAGTTGTAGAAAAAGCCATTGTAACACGGCAAGCGCTGCAAAACCGCGATTATCTGTTTGAGATCTTTCGCGGCCGCGGCCGAATCGATAAAACCAAAATCCATAGCCGAGATAATCGCCACCATCTGCAAACCGATATTGGTGATCGAAGTGTAATCGGCAATTTCCACCGGCTTAATCTGAATTTTGTCGACGATTAACCCGCTGTTTTTAGCGACGGAGTTTTGGAAATACTGCCAGGTGTCGAAAGCTACTGTTTTGAAAAATTGGTCCCGATCCGATGTATCGGGAATGTCAGTCCGAATCTCCGGGAAACCCTTTAAATCGTCCGCAGTGAATTTGTCTTTTTCAGCTCCGAACGCAGATACTGCCAACAGCAATACCAATTCCAGAATTGCTTTTACCCGACAAATCCTGTTCACCGCGTATCTCTCTATTTTACAGGGTAACTTCCACCCGGCAGGTTTTTTGACGACACAATGGAACGAGATTGCCGCTGATTTCCTTACCGTCAACCACCAGGCATTTTACACATCCGGCTTTTCCGGATTCATTTTTTACCTGAATATCGTATTGCGTTCCCCGAAACATTCTTTTAACCTGATAAGACGGCCATTCCGGCGGAATGTGCGGATCGATTATCAATCCGTGGCGACTGGCCCGAATCCCCAGGATCCATTCCAGCGCACATTTTTGCAGCCAGGCCGCCGATCCGGTATACCAGGTCCAGCCGCCCCGGCCGTAATGCGCTGAATCGGGGCCGTCGATATTCCCGGGTGTTACATAAGGCTCGGCCATATATCGATCGGGATTCATACCATTTTCAATCGGATTAATGCCTTTGAAAGTTCGATAGACCAATTCATCCCAGTTCAATTGCGCGAACGCCCGGATCGCCCAGGTTGCGGCGTGCGTATAGACACCGCCGTTTTCCCGGATTCCGGCGGCATACCTGGACAAATACCCGATATATTCGTCCGGCTCGTGGTAACCGGGATAAAGCAACAGCGGCCCGTTTTGTTTCATCAAATGTTCAACGACAGCCGTCATAGCCTTCTGCTGGTATTCAGGCGGCGCGCAGTCGGCAATTACGCTCCAGGTCTGGACATTCAGGTAAATCTTCCCCTCCGAATTGGTATGACTGCCGATCAACTCGCCGTTGTCTTTGGTTCCCTGGATGAACCAGTCGCCGTCCCAGCCGAATTCCAGCAATTTTCCGCGCAAACGAGCCGCTTCGGAGCGGTACTGTTCGGCTTTTTGTTCGTCGCCCAATTTCTTCAGCCAATCTTCGAAACGGACTAAAATATAATTCAGAAAATGAATGATCCACACCGATTCGCCCTTCAGGTCGATTCCGGCGGCACTGAGCCCATCGTTCCAATCGCCACAGCCGATCAGCGGAATGCCTCTGTCACTCATGCGCTTCAGGGCAAAATCGATCGCCCGGGTACAATGCTCGAGTACAGAAGCGCCGCCCGGATCATCGTAAAACCTGACCGAATGTTTCAGGAAATCGGGATCGTCGGTCTCTTCAAGATAACTGAGCGTCACAAACGGCAACCACAGAAAATCGTCGGAAAAGTTCGAGTCCAGTCCGGCTTCGGTAATCGGGTGCCACCAGTGCAAAACGTGTCCGTCCATGAATTGATGTTCGGCGTGCAGGCAAATCTGGCTGGCTGTCAGTTGCGGGTCGATATCCAGGAATATCTGGCTGTCCTGCAGTTGATCCCGGTAACCGTAAGCCCCGCTTTGCTGGTAATAAGCCGTACGCGCCCACAACCGGCCGGAAATTGCCTGGTATCTGAGCCATTTATTGGTCAGCAAATTCAGCGATTCATCCGGCGTTTCAACTTCGCTCCGGCTTAGCATATCCGCCCAGAAAGCGCGAACTTCCTGCAAGGCTTTATCCACGGAAGCAGAATCGTTCAATGCCGCGCGGAACCGGTCCAGTTCTTCCAGGTTTTCGGCCAGACCACACAAATAATGCATTCTGGCACTTTGATTGGCTTCAATGACCAAACGCACCAACGTCCCGGCCACGGCATCATAAGAAGTGCCCTGGTGATTCTGCATGGATGATTCACCGAGAACGGCCGGATTCTGCAACGTTCCGAATTGACCGACAAATGTATCCTTATCGAATTCAAAATCTGTAATCGGTCGGCTGGCCGTCAGGAAACCGATATACGGATAACTTTTATTCCAGTGTCCGCGTCCCGGAACACTAATATCCCAGAGACGTTTGGTCGCCAGCGCGGCATTACGCTCGCGATCCATTTGCGTCTCGATAAATGTCTTGTGAAACTCGCGATGATGATCGGCGCTGGAACCGAGGCACCATTCGAAATAAGTTACCAATTCGATATGACGCGTTCGACCGGAAATATTTTCAATGCCAATGTCCCAGACTTCCAGCGATTTGTCCAACGGAACAAAGATGGTCAGGATCGTTCGGATGCCATTATATTCCGTCGTAAAACGGGTATACCCGAATCCGTGCGCACATTGAAAAGCATCCGGTTTGGTGCGGGACGGGAGCCAGGTTAGATTCCAGACTTCGCCGCTGTCTGTATCTTTCAGATAAATATATTTTCCCCAATCGTCCCTGACTAAGTCCTGGTGCCAGCGGTTCAGGCGATTGAATTCCGAATGATCCAGCCAGCTGAATCCGCCGCCGGCCTGTGAGATTGTCAGACCGTAACGACCATTGGAAATGACATTGATCCAGGGTTTCGGCGTCCGGGGTGTCTTGATGATATATTCGTTGCCATTTTCCGAAAAATAGCCGTATTTCGTCTCAAACTTGCGTAAATCATTACGCCGATTCTTTATCGTTAAAATTCTATCTCCATTTCAAATTGCTGGACTCCGGCTAAGCGGCCGTAATCCGCATAAGCGTAATTCACATTTAAAAACGAGTTTAACATTTTACACCGCAGGCCGACTCCGGCAGTCAATCCCTGCTCGGCATTTTGCTGGAAAAGCGCCTGATAGCCGGTTCGCAGGAAAAGGATCTTACTCAGATTCCATTCCACTCCCAGATTCACCTGCTCATTATTGTCGTTGGGATGAATCGCATCGATTTCGGCGACCATGTCGCCGATAGGAAATTCGGGAAGGTTGACGGCCAGACCGATCCGGAACGTCAGCGGTAAATCCCACTCGTCGGTTTCGTAATAAGCCGGGATGGTTTCGCTGTCGCCGGTTTCGCTGATACTCTGATCATAATAGACCCGCAAATCTCGCCCTAGAAATTGCATTTCGCCGCCGAAGTTGGATACCGAGGCGCCAATCACCAGGCGGTTGTTATCGGTACGATAAAGGCTGCCGAAATCGAAAGCAAGGCTGGTGGCGTCGCAGTGCCAGATGCTTTCGCGAATATATTTCGCATTGAACCCGACATTGAAAAAGTTGGTCAGTTTCTTCGCGTATGAGATGCCGATGGCCAGGTCGCCAGCTGAAAATTGTTCGCCGGTTCCTTCAGGTAATTCCACGGTGCGCACATCCATCATGTCCATCGAAAGCGAGTTGAAGGAAAAGCCGAAGGTTCCGATGGCTCCCATCGGTAACACAACACCTGTATAAGCAATCTTCGTTTCGAGAAACCAGTCGGTATAGGACGCCAGAGCTTTTCGTTTTTGGAAATCGGCAATTGCGGCAGGATTCCAATAAAGAGCAGAGACATCGTTGACGGAAGCTACTACCGCGCCGCCCATCCCGATACTGCGGGCTCCCAGGCCAATCTTGAGAAATTGTCCCATAGTCGTGCCGACTTTAGTGATTTTGCCAAAACAGGGTAAAGCCAGGGCGCCGACCAGTCCCATTACCACTATATAACGTTTTAAATATTGTGTCTTAGTCATCGCCGCCATTCCTATTTAATAACCGCAAATTTGCCGGTATATTGTCCGGATTCGCCGGCCTCAACGTGATAGAAATAAATTCCGGCGGCCAGGTCTAACCCGTCTTTGGTCGTCAGATTCCAGGGTTCACTGCCGTCATCGGCCGCATTGTCATAGTGCAGCGTTTTGACGTGGTCGCCGCTCATCGTATATATCCGTATGGTACAGTGGCTCGGTAAATGAATGAAATAAATCAGCCGCTCTCCACGGCCGGAGGCCAGGGTCTGTTTCGGTTCCCAGGGTGCGGCAGCGACATAGGGATTGGGCACCACCGCCACTTTGTTGATATTTTTCTTTGCAATGGCTTCATCATCGACGGCGGCAAAGGTTTTAAAGGAAAATTTGTCACCGCTCCGGAAAGGCAGATCGATCGCGATGATTGCCGTATCGCCAATGCCGGGCAGGATCGGGTCGGCGTCTTCAGGCGCAACGAAGTTGATCTTCCAGGTTTCGCGGGTTAAGCGTCCCTCCTGAAAATGCAATTGAATATAGTCGCCGGCCGACAGCAGGCTGTCTTTTTGATCGGCCGGTTCCCAGAGGTAAGCCCGCACTTTCTTATTGGCAATCACGTCCCAGATCCGGAAATTGGTTTCGTGCTTAAAAACCGACTTTAAAAACGAACTGTCGGTCACCCCGAACTGAATTTCATAGCGCGTCGGAAAATTGGCGATCCGCTCTTCCAGTTTATCATCCCAGTAGCTGTTCAATGTGGCATAATACACCAGGTTCGATTTAGAACCATCTTTCCAAACTGAGAAAGTATCATTATAGGCCACGGCGTCGTTTGCCACCCGGAGCCGCATGCCATTGAACATGGGATTAGTATCTTCGCCACTCAGCGCAGTCGATTCCTCGAATACCGCGACCGTATCGTAATCGGTTGTCAATTCATACAGGGAATAAGTGATCGTATCCGGATGAGTCGCATCGTCGAAGGCCAGTAAATATTCGCTGTCGGTTACTAAGCCGGGATCAAGAAAATCCAGTGATATATCGCCACTGCCCCAGCCCTGCAATTTCACGATGCCGTCAGCCGTCTGTGGCGCAACGTACCCCGCGGCCGGGGAATTGGGCACCACGACTGCCGTATTTTTATCGGTCGTAACCGTGCCGTAGGTGTCCTTAAAAATCGTCTTGGTGCATTCCGACGGCAAAATATATTTTTCAGCCCAGCCCTGATCGTAGGAAACCACGGCGTAATAGTAGGTTTTGCCGTTCTGGACATCGGTATCCACGTAGGAATGTTTTAAACCATTGTCGGAACCGAGATAATATTTAACGCCGTCCACGTCTATATCGAAAAAGTCCTTGACGCTGTCTACGAGATCGAAATGAGCCAGCGGATCGTAAAAGGTCGCCTCGCCGTAGCCGTTGGTAATGATATAATTATCGTTAAAGGCCTCGTCGCTGGCCCGGTAAATCCGGTAGCCCTCAAAATCATAGCCGTTCGTCGCCGGATCGGCAAAATTGTCGTATGATTTCTCGGCGGCGTCATCCCAGTAAAGGGTGACTTTACCGTCGCCGGGTACGGCGGTCAGTGTCGGTTTGGCGGGCGGTGTGGCAAAATTATAATTGGCATTATAAATATCCTGAACCACTTCCTTGTTGCGTTTCAGGTCGTCTAAGGTTTCGCCGAAAACCAGCGCCAGGGAAAAACGCTCGGAATGTCCCGGCGGCATAATGAAAGGCCCCGATCCGAACAAAAATGCGATGTTGCCGTTTTGACTGCCGGTATCGAAATGATAATTGGAGATGCGATCCCAGACGGTTTCATCGTACTGGAATTCAACCCCCTGCCCGATATAAAATGAATCAAAGGCCGTCAAACCGATCTGATCCGATTCATCCTTGTCGGTTTCGTCGAAATTGGGTTCGCCGGCAGTCGGCTGGCCGTCTCCTTCTCCGTTATCACCGGTTCCGGCGACGCCGTCCTCGCCGAGATCATCCAGGTCCGAATCCCAGTCACCGTCATTGTCGATGCCATCGGAGCGATCTTCGTCGATCAGGTAATTATCAAAACCGACTCCGCTGACCCAGTCACGATATTTCAAGCCGGTATGCACACTTTCATTTTCATCGATAATGCCGTCCAGATCGTCATCAATGCCATTAAAGGGAGTCTCGCTAACGGTCTGATTCCTGACAAAACGATGTTCGCCGTTGCCCTCGGTCACATACAACGTATCGCTGACAAAGTGGTAAAAAGTCCCCTCACCGCCGGTCTCGAAGGATACTACCTTGCGACCCCAGTTATTGTCAGGTTCAAGATTGTCGTAGTCGATTACAATTATGCCGCCGGCGAGTACCCGGGGCTGAAAATCACTGGAGATAAAAGTCGAGCCGGTGCCTTCGCCGCCGTCGCCGTCATTGTCGATCCCGTCATAAGGATTACCCGGACTCTCGAGAAAGGCATAACCGCAATAACCGGTCTTCCAGTTGTTGTCACCCAATCCGTTGGCGTCCCAGGTGTAAGCCAGATCGTAATTCAGGTCATAAAAAGCGTTATCGTCATTCGAATCGTTCTGACCGCCAACGCCGGCATCGATATACATTCCGAAAACGGCCTTGTTGTAGTGAGTCGTGCTGACGTTCGTAATATCATAATGCCAGAAGATAATGTCCTCGGCCAATACATTCGACCATTGAAAACCGCGTACTGCCATACGCATTCCCAGGCCGCCGCGCGAACTGTCGTTTTCATCGCAATTGAAAAGCCCGTCAAAATCCCGCCCGTGATCCTGGTAATCATCGACCACGAAATAACTCTCCTGGTCGGCGTTGGTGCGTTGCCCGAAGTAGCCATTCCAGACATTATGCCAGGCGGCCGGCTGGTCGGGCCAGTATTCCGGCCAGGTGTTGGGATTGTCGCTCATCGCGATATAATCCTGACCGGTATTGGTAAAACCCGGCAGAGGCTGCCATGCAAATTCAATCCCGGTCGAGCCCGATTCGTAGTGCTCGCGATAGCCGCCCTCGACGATATGAATCGTATCGCCATTTGTTAGGTTCACTTCGGCGGCCACGATCGGATAAATCCCATCCATGTACGAATGTTGACTGCCTCTAGGCCAGACTCCGGAAGGTTCTTTTCCCCACCAGGCAACTTCTCCAAAATTCCAGAAGAGTGTCTCCACCAGGTTGCCGTTATGGAGGCCCTGTTTCCGGTATTTCCGGTCACCATGTAACTGATTGATGTTGTCCTGCGCAAACAGCAATGAAGTGCAAGCCGAAAGAATTAATATAATCGCCCGAATGTTTTTCATAAGCTCACCTTCAATCCAAAAGTAACTTGTCGCGGTGCCGTGTAATAATCCGGCCGAGTCAGGAAATCTTCCAGGGTGTGAATCGGCTGTTCGGGAACGTAGGTCGGGATGAGGGAATTCGCCGGATCGCCGGTATCCGTGTAGACATTGACGGCATTCAAACGATCGAATAGGTTTTTTATCTGCGCAAAGAAAACCAACTGCGCCCCTTTAAGAGGAATTATATACTCGGCATTCAGGTCAACATTGAATGTGTAGGGCTTGCGCTCGGAGTTCTCGAAAGAGGTGCGCTGATTCTGATATTCGGGCGTGTAAGGTAAACCGCTGCCGAATCCAGCGATGAGCCCGGTGCTCCACCTCTTGTCCGCCAGGTTCAGGGATAGATTCAAGGTATGGGTCTGGTCCCAGTCTAACGGCACCGTCTGAATTTCACTGGCACGCGGTGGATCGGATTGCTGGTCGTAGAATACGGCCTTGGGATCCGAAGCATCGCCTTCGGCGACCTGGTAAGTATAATCCAACGCCGCCGATAAGATTCCGATCTGGCTTTGAGTAAGTGAGATGGCGATCCCGCGCACATTCCCGTAATCCTGGTTCACATAACGCGCATAACTATCGCCGATGATATATAATTCCTTGATCTCCGTACCTACCAGATCGCGAATATCCTTGTAATAGCCGGTCAATTCCACAACTAAGCCCGGGCTGACCATCTGCTGCAGGCCGATTTGATAAATCGTCGTCTTCATCGGTTCCAGACCGGTATTACCCATAATGGTATTCAGGCCGCCGCCCTCGACTTCAAATTCCGAGTTGTAATACAGGTATTCATAATTCGGAATCTGGAAAAAATTGCCGTAAGAGATATGAATTGCGCCCTGGTCGGTGATCGGAAAAGACATCCCCAGGCGCGGACTCAATTGCTGTTTGGCGGCCGCTTTTGTATAGGGCTCGGCTGTCTCGTAGTAACTACCGTCCGGATCGCGTAAATCCTTTGGCACGACGCCGTCGGGTTCGAAATAGTCCCAACGCAGGCCAATCGTCAGATTAATCCGCTGAAATTCAATTTTATCCTCGAGCCAGCCGGCGATTTCCTGCGGTTTATGGCGATATTCATTATTGTTCACGCTCTCGGCCGGATAGATTTGCGGTTTCCATTCGGTCGTCCGATCCAAAAACAAACTATATTCATGCAGCCATAGATTGCTGCGATTGTACTCCCAGCCGGCTTTGATCTCATTCCTTTGATTTATCTGTGAAATTAAATTCCATTTGATGGTGTTCGTCCGGGTGGTACGGTAAAAATGATTCATGTCCATACCGCCGGTATAAAAACCGTAACCCAAACGGCGTAATAATTGCGAACTGACATAATTTTCGTCGTAAGGATCCTTATAAACATAGGATTCATAGTTATTATAGAGGTAATTGTATTTTAAAGTATAAAAAAGATTCTGCCTGACCACATGGGTCAGCCCGAGGGAATACTGATAGCGGTCCCGATATTTGGTCACGATTCCGTCGGGATTGTATTTAAAATAATGATCGCAATCTTTATCGTAATTATTATCGTAATCTTTCCACCTACGATCGGAATAGCTGCCCTGAAAGTCCAGGGTTAAGCGACTGGTTAATTGGGTCGATATTTTGCCTGTAAAACTCTCTTTTTCATTCGGTCTCATGGCCTGGGCTTTGCCGTTTCCGCTTCGTTCGATAGTCCAATTGTCCGAATCGGTGTCATCCGTGTTCGACGAATCCGACGGTAAAAATTCCTGATTGCCATAAATATAACCATCCGAAACCGCCCGGCGTCCCGATAAATAAAAAGAGGTTTTCGGGATTAATGGCATTGGCCCGGCGAGACTTAATTCCAGGCTATTAATAGCAAAAGGATTTACGTCGTCGATATTGTAAAATGGCGTCGTATGATTGCTGATAAAATCGCCGCAATAGAGTTCGGCGTTGACATGATAATTTTCATCGCCGGTTTTGGTAATAACATTGACGACCCCGGACATCGCCTGCCCATACTCGGCGCTGAAGGTTCCGCTGATTACTTTGACTTCCTGAATCGAACTGTTTTCGATTTCCACCGCCAGGCTCCGGTCGTACGGGTCTGATACGGAAATGCCATCGACCATATAAGTCACTTCACCGGCGCGACCACCTCTAAAATGACCATCCACGACACCGGCCTGTAAATTTATAAGTTCCTGAAAATCCGTCACCGGCATTTTGGCAATTTCATCGGAACTGACCACCGACATTGTCGAGGTTCGGTCGCGTTGTATTTCCGGTCTGCGCCCTAATACGATCAATTCTTCAGCGCTTTCAAGAACAGTCTGCGACAACTTAAAATCCTGAACGGTCGTAAAATCGGCATGAACCGGCACGTCGTTCAACTGAATAGCCTGATAACCGATCATGGAGACTTTTAATGAATATTCACCAGGTGGAATGTTCAAAATGACGTAATAACCGTTCAGGTCGGTCGCAGCACCCATGCCGGTTCCAACGAGGATGACATTGACGCCTGTCAGCGGCTCGCCGCGCTTTCCGTCGATTATCGAGCCGGTGATTTTACCGGCCGTGCCTGCCATTAGTAAAAACGGTAAAAAAACAAATAAATTTAATACAGATAGGATTTTAAACATGCGTTTCATCATGTTCCCCATTCCACTCGGTTATAAACGGCAGCTCCCCGAAACCGGGGAGCTGCCGCAAAGCAATTTACTTGGATAGTACCATTTTGGCAACCTTGAAGTTGTTGCCGTAACTAACCTTATACAGATATAGGCCAGTCGGTGCCGATAGACCGGTTTCGGTCAAACCGTTCCATTCATAATGATGATAACCGGAAGGTAATTCATTGTTTACCAGAGTACGGATTTTCTGACCCAGAATATTGTAAATATCTAAGCGAACCTGTCCGCTTGCCGGGGTCGAGAAAGAAATCGTAGTACTCGGGTTGAACGGATTAGGATAGTTCGGATAAAGCTCGAAACGATCCGCAACCGCGACCTTTTCGTTATCAATGGCTTCGGAGGTTGAGAGGATTACTCCGCGATACATGAAATATTTCTCGAAAGACGGATCTGCCCACTGGCTTCCCCACCAATTCGGTGCATAATCGGAAATATGTTCATTATAGGCGTCCGTACTGCTGTAATCCAAATCCCAGACGCAGGCACTTAACATTACAGTATCACCAGCCTGGTAACCGAAGTCAGCCGTATGAACTACAACCTCAAGGCTATAACCGGCATCGACGCCATTGGTCTCCGTTTGCGTCACCGTTCCGGTCGGTTCATAGGAAGCACCTTCCGCTCCACCCGTCGGTACGGTCGCGCTCGTCTGGAAAGTGATTCCGGAGCCCTGTGTTCCACTGAAGTACATGGCCTTGATCTCCATCCGCTCGCTTGCCGATGGAATAGACCCATAATTCGTCATCCACAGGAATAGTCCGTCCGCTTCCCAGCCGGTCGACCAGTTGCAGACTGAAGCGTCATCGGAGGTTAATCCGATATACAGGTCAGTGCCATTGTGCATGAACTTCAGAGTGGCATTGCTGCGGTCGGTGTAACTGTTGAGCGTATCGCCCCATTGGGAATAATAGCCGCCGGTTCCCAGTTCGGAATCCACTCCAATATCCACGCTTTGGGCATTGGCCCAGAAGGCTTCATTCAACTGACCGTCAAGCGTAATTGTGCTGGTGGTCGCATAGGCCGTTCTCATCGGCGGGTCGGACAATTGTAAAGTCCGAAACGCGCTGCCCCATTCACTGCCCCACCATTGCTTGTAATAGACACCCGTGGTTTTGTACGGATCATCGGTACCACAATAATTGTCGGGATCGAAAATATTGAACATTACCTCAACTTCAGCATACGGATCGGTATAACCGAGCTGATCCAGATGAATCACCATCTCGGCCGTATAACCCGCATCTATCTGTGTAGTGTCATTGACTATCGTGCCGGTTTTTTTCACGGCCGTCGCAGAACCGGAACCCGGATAAGCACCGGGCATTTCAAAAGCGATCGCCGGATCGGTGCCACTCAGATTGAAATACAATTTGTATTCCACTGCAGCACCGCTGGCAGTTTTAATCTTCATGAAAAGACCGTCACCTTCCCAACTCGTGCCGAATTTGCAGACCGATTTGTCGTCGGAATCCAGGGCAATGTACAGATCGAGACCGTTATGCATTACCTTGACATAGGTTGTCGTCGTATCCGCATACGTCCCGGTAACCTGTACGCCTCCGGTCGGTGTATATTCTACGTCGCCGGTGATGCCTTTCGTGTTGAATACCAGATAATCATAGCGGCGCGCCCAATCGGTTTCATCCAGTGCGCCATCAATCGTAAGTGATTTCTCTGTGGACACCACTCTCAAATAAGAAGGATCCACATGGCTGTTCTGCGCCGAGACAAGCGGCGATACGCATACCAGCATTAAAACAATCCAAACAGTAAAGATTCTTTTCATCTTTTCTCTCCTTTTTGTAAGCGTTTACATTACTGTTAATACATATGCTTTACTATAAATCATAAATATTATTCATTTACTTTGGAGCCGCAGGATTCCCGAATTACCAGCTCGAGCGGAATAACAATACGTTCGACTACTGTAATCTGCTGTTCTGAAACGTTTTCTATTTTTTGTAACAGAGTTTTTCCAACCACCTGGCCAAGATCAAAAAGTGGGACGCGTACCGTAGTCAGGGCCGGTGTGATGTATTGCGAAGTTGAAATATCATCAAATCCGACCACAGCAATATCTCTTGGTACTTTAAGTCCATAGTCTTTTATGGCTTCGATTGCACCGATGGCCATAGCATCGTTTGCCGCGAATATTGCGGTTGGACGCGGAGATAACGATGCTAGGTTTTTTTCAAAGGCTTTATAGCCAGAATATTCGGTAAAATTACCCTGAATAATATATTCATCTTTGATTTCAAAATTATGACTTTGGAGCGCTTCCAGATAACCTTTATATCTTCTCTGCGAATCATAATTATGAACCGGCCCCTTGATAAAAGCAATCTCTTTGTGCCCCAAATCAATCAGGTGATTAGTCATTTTTATGGCCATATTGAAATTGTCCAGTACGACCGAAGAGGTTCCGGGTTTTCCACGCGGAACAGATATAAATACCGCCGGAGTTTTATATTTCGCCTGGAGAGCATAGATTTCGCCATTTTGTAAGGAGGGGGCCATAATAATCAGCCCATCGACGGTTCGGCCGTTTAAAAATCGTGAAACCGCTTTCATTTCTTCCTCTTCATCATGGGCACTTCCAATAATAACCTGGTAGTCATACTGATTTACGCAATTAAAGATGCCACGGATGATTTCAGTAAAATAGGTACTGCTCGCATCAGGAAAAACCATACCGATGATTTTAGTGCGTTTGTTCTGCATAACTCTGGCGCCAATGTTCGGCGTAAAATTATGTAATTTAATGGCATTCAGCACCTTCTTCCGCGTAACGGCCTTGACCTTTCCGGTATCGTTTATCACCCGCGAAACCGTCGCTGTCGAGACCCCCGCCTGTTTCGCCACATCTACGATAGTAGCCATATTTTGAGTATCCTATTTAATGCCTGCCAATAAATGTAAACACTTACATTAATGTAGACAATCTGAATCTGTTTGTCAATAGTTTTTTACTTCCTTACAAATATTCCGCTATTCCGCGGGCGAACAGAAGCATCAAACGGAACACTTGTAAAAAGTATAGTTCAGAAGAAAAGATCCTGGATTAAAATAAAAATAGGTTAAAGCATTAAAATAGAAGATATTTTAATGCTTTAACCCAGGGTTTATCTTGAACCATATATGCATAATAACCGGTGTGACAAGCCGGTGCTCTTTCGTAAATAAATGACATGTATAGTCTGGGTAAATGAACGGTGGGCTTTTACATTAAATGGCCAAAGTAAGACTTATGCTCGTACGTTAGTATATAAGATAGGTGTTCCCAAACATTAGGCTCCCTATTTGATTAGCAGACACTTTTTCACCTGCTGTAATCCATTGACCCGGATAGAGTAAAAATACATTCCCGAGCCGACTAAATTTCCGAACTTGTCATCACTCTGCCATATAATCTCATGACTGCCGGCCGGCTGGCGATTATTCACAAGCACATTGACTTCCCGCCCCCACAGGTCGTAGATCGTTAAGGTTACATTGGCTTCGGCCGGAAGGCTATATCGGATGGAAGTGCTGGCATTAAACGGATTCGGATAATTCCGGCCGAGGTCAAATTTCGTCTTCGGTCCGGGATTATTTAGAGTCGATACCTGTTTATTTTCCTGTGACAGAATCCAGGTCCAGAGCGAATCCATCGCATAAGCCGGAGTCCAGGCCCAATGACCGACGCCGCTGAAAAGGGTTAATTGTACATTCGTTCCGACTGCTGCCAGTCGCTCGTACATACACCGTGAGCCCTGCCACGGAACACCGTTATCCAATGCTCCGTGAAAAATCCAAACATTGCTGTTAACCAGTCGTTCCACTCCCGGAACATCCCGCGCCGAGATCGGCACCACGGCTGCAAACAGATCCGGATAACTCACGGCAAATTCCCATGTGCCAAAACCGCCCCGGCTCAACCCGGTAAGGTAAATCCGGCGCCGGTCGATTTTATAACTATCGATAATAAATTGGGTCAGCACTGCGAGCCGGTCGACATCCCAGTGAACATCTGCGTATAACTGAGGACAGACCAGTACGAAATCGTTATCCCGGCCCTGCTCAAAAAGCATCGGCGGCCCGGCCTGCCGGATATCATCGATATTTTGAATTGCACTGCCGGAACCGTGCAGAAATACCATCAACGGCCAGTATTTATCCGTACTGCTATAGTCTTTGGGCAGATATAACAAATAATCATCGTCGATTTCCTTGGTAATGGTCGCAGTGACACTTTTTACTGCCGGTCGCGGTGAAGCAGTCCCGTAAGAAGGAGCCGATCCAAAAAGCCAGATCCACAAACTATCTTCGGCATACGCCCGCTCCCAGACTTCATGCCCGAGATCTTCGTAAGCAGTCAGTTTACATTCTTTTTCACAGTAATATCCCAACTCGTACTGCATATTCTGAGCATCTTCCACCGGAACGATTTTATCCTGTTTGCCATGAAAAATCCAGATGTTCGCGTTTCCGATCCGGCAAATCTCGGTACAGGCAGTGGCCCCGATCGGTACCAATTTTCGGAACAATCCCGGATAACTGACGCAGAATTCATACACTCCCCATCCACCCCGATCGCCAATGCCGGTGATATAACATTTTGTATCGTCGATATTATATAGTCGCCGGATTTCACTCACCAATGCATTTAGCGCGTCCGGATCCCAGTGAACATCACCCGGCAGTTGCGGTGCCGCAATAAAGTAATTGTAGTTCATACCCGCTTCCACCGCTTTCGGCGGACCGTACTGCCGGATGGAATCGATATCGTTGACACCTTCCAGCCCGGTCAGGAACAACAAAAGCGGCCAGGATTCGTTCGGTCGGTAATTAGGTGGAGAGTACAGCAAATAATTCAGACTGACGGTTTTGGAATATTCGGTCGAAATATTATGGTATTCCGGCATAGTCTGAGCAAGCACGGGCGACATTTCAAAAATAAAATATACAGCAAGGAATAATCCTATGCGACCGTACTGCTTCCACACCGGATTTTGAAATACTGTCCGGCTGTGCTTCATAATAACCTTCATTAAATCCTCATTTGAGTTATGCTGTCAAAGAAAGCGACTTTATTCATATCCAAACTGACGGGAAACCGGCTTCCGGGATGATAAACATCGTGCGAGTTTTTTCTGGCGATCAAAGTGCTTTTGCCGATCTGCAAATGGAGAAGAGTTTCATTCCCCAGCGGTTCCGCTACGATCAGTTCAGCCTCGATAAGACCGCTTCCGATCTGAATATCTTCGGGACGAACGCCCAGGACGACTGACGCGCAGTCGTCACCGGCCAGACATTCGAGATTGCCGACCGGAACTTCCAATTTGTCGCTGATAAATCTCTGATTTGCGATGTGTCCTTCAATAAAATTCATCGCCGGTGAACCAATAAACGATCCGACAAACATATTGGCCGGTTTTTGATAAACCGCGATGGGTGTTCCGATCTGCTGGATTTCACCGTCTTTCAGGATAATGATTCGGTCGCCCATGGTCATAGCTTCGACCTGGTCGTGGGTCACGTAGATCATCGTGGTCTTTAAATCCTGGTGCAATTTCTTGATCTGGGTACGCATCTGAACCCGCAACTTGGCGTCCAGATTGGAAAGCGGTTCATCGAATAAAAAAACTTTGGGATTGCGAACGATTGCCCGACCGAGAGCGACACGCTGACGCTGACCGCCCGAAAGTTCCTTCGGTTTACGCCCAAGCAATTCGGCAATTTCAAGCATCCCGGCTACGAATTTTACCTGTTTATCGATTTCCCGGTTAGCAATTTTCCGCAACTTCAGGCCGAAAGCCAGATTGTTAAATACGTTCATGTGCGGATAAAGAGCGTAATTCTGAAACACCATGGCGATGTCTCGATCTTTGGGCGAGATATCGTTCACTAAACGATTATCAATATAGACTTCTCCGGAATTGACGGTCTCAAGACCGGCAATAATCCGCAACAGGGTCGATTTTCCGCAACCGGACGGCCCGACCAGAACGGTAAACTCGCCATCTTCGATTTTCAGATTAAAGCCCTTTATTACAGCTTTGTCATCCGAATACTTTTTTACGATATTTTTAAATTCCACTGAAGCCATAATGAACAATCCGTTTAATTAAAGCCAATCATTTCTGCCCCACTATTTGAAAGGATGGCAAGGTACGCACCATATAAAGCAATCCTTCCACAAACAGCGGCTGCCATACATCCCAGTCGTGCCCGCCGTTCACAATCCGTAATTCGGCCGGATTGTGGTATTTTTTATTCAGAAGACCGTACAGGCGCACCACCTGCTGTTCGATATTATATTCGATTCCCTCTGCATGATTCCAATCATCGTCACCCGCTCCGATGAAGAAGCGAACCGGCAGAGCTAGCCGGATGTAATCCGGTATAATCGTGGTAAAATTGCGCACTTTCCATCTTTCGGCCGAAAAAGGAAGACCGAATGCCCCGCTACTTCGGGCCGACGAACCGGCCGGAGGCAATTCGTCGTAAATCGAGGGACTCAGCAAAATCGAACCGCCAAATATCCGCGGATAGGCTAATCCATAGCGCAGCGCTCCATATCCTCCCATCGAAAATCCGGCAATCACGTGTGCGTTGCGCTCTTCGCACAAGCGATATTTACGACTCATATAAGGAATCAGGTCGTCGATGAAGGCCGCTTCAAACCTTTTAGAACCATCCACCCACCAGGATGTCCCGGAAGTCGGGGCAACGGCGATCAGCGCCGGGATTTGCTTCGATACAATCAGAGAATCGATTACCGGATAGATTCGATCCCAATCGGTCTCGTCGCCGCCACTGCCGTGCAGGAGAAACAGCGCCGGATATTTCTTTTCCGCATTCCGTTCAAATCCATCAGGAAGATAAATTCGCACCGGCCAGTCATAGCCCAAAACCGGGGAAGGCACGGCCTCGGTTCTGATCTCACCGGCGGTCAGGTTTTCACCGCCTAATTTTAAAGCCACTGTCGCGACGATTACTAACCGGAATAGAAATAATTGACTCTTCATTTTTGTATTTAAATCTTAATCAACTCCGCCAGGGCATAAGCGGTATCGACCATGTCGATGTTCCGGGTAAACTGTAGGCACGTGCCATTGGGATGACGAACCTTTTCCACCCATTCGGCCGGTAAACCGTTTAAACCGTGCCACGCCCCGGAAATCGCTCCCACGATCGCTCCGATCGTATCGGAATCCCGTCCGAAATTACTCCCGTAAATTATTCCGCGAACAAAATCGCCATTCGTCAGTCTGAAAATCGCCAGGGCTGCCGTAACCGCTTCCGGAACTGCCGCTTTATATTCACAACGAATCTCCCGATGTAGCGGCATCCAGGCTTTTTCCAGGTTGAATTGCAATTTTTCCAGGAGGGTAAAACAGCGCTTCAGGGTATTTTCAAACCAACTTTCCGGCGGAGCACACTTTCGGGCTGCATTAATAATTTCATCGACCGATCCGGAATCCATCGCAACCGCGACCGCCGCAGCCACGGCCTGTGCTCCCCAAATCCCGTCGGCACTATGACTGATGGCGGCATCGATTTGAGCTAATTCCATCGCCCGGTCGGGATTCCCGGCCGCAATTATGCCAGCCGGTGCGGCCCGCATCGCAGCTCCGTCGCTGTTCGAATAGGAGTTGAACCGCCCCGATTCCGGCGGTAAAATTCCTTTGCGGATATTCGCCACGGCTTCCCGTTCGCTGGCACCGCCGCGGGGCAATTCGTCCTGAACGATCACATGCCGACGCCAGGCTTCGACCACATTCTCGAAGGTTGGCTTTCCCTTTGATTTTAATAGAATTTCAGCCGCCAACAGCGCGAACTCCGTATCGTCGGTGCTCCCGGTCTTTTTCTCCGGGAAGTCCATCGTGATCCCGTAAAGAAACTGGTTGTCGGCATCGCGGGCGGCATCGCCAAAAGCATCACCGATAGCCAATCCAACCAGACAGCCGGCGGCTTTATCGCGGTAAAATTCGGATTTATTTTGCGGTTTCTGCATTTTTCATTAAACCTTTCATAAATGACTTAAAAATCATCCTGGGTGTTGAGTGTACTTCCTTTTCCGGTTAAATCCCGCATATTTTGGGCTGCCCGCACGGTACGACCGGCCAGATCGGTGAAGGTCGAATTGTCAAATCCTTTCAAACTCGACCGAATCCGGTTATTCAAAGGCCGGATCCATTTATCCGGCAAATTACGGGCGCCCTGAATAACGCCGATTACCGAACCAGCGGTAGCGCCATTACAGTCCGTATCCCAGCCGCCCATTACGGCATTACAAATCGTTTTCTCAAAATCGCCCTGACTGAATAAAAGAGTCGCCACGGTCAACGCAGCGTTATTGATCACATGCACCCAGTGATAATGCCCTAGTTCAGCAGATAAAGCAACCAAAATATGTTCCCAGTCCAACCTATTCCTGACTAACTCAACAGTCATACGAACAGCTTTCGCAAGACGGGAATTTTCCGGGATCACGCTCAGGCCGATCTCAACCAGAACCGACGGCGAACTTTCAGTAAACGCCGCGGCGATCATAGCTGCAAAAAACATTTCCCCGTAAATCCCGTTGCGAACGTGCGAAAAACGGGCATCCCGCCAGGCCAGTTCGGCGGCTTTCTGAGGTTCGCCCGGACAGACATAACCCCACAAGTCCGCCCGGATCTGCGCTCCGATCCACTCCCGGAACGGATTGAGATAGCGACCGGATTCCGGCGGCCGGATCCCGCCGAGGTAATTAAAGTACGCCACCCGTTCGGCCGTAAAAGTTTCATAGACCGGTAACATCCGCAGCCATTCCTCACCGACCTCATCCGTTGTAAAATAACCGCCTCTGGTTTCCAGAATGTGCAGATTCAGCATGGTATAGTTCAGGTCGTCATCTTCGGGCATGCAGGTGATATTTTCCCGCAGACTTTCCAGACCGCCACGCTGTTTCCAGGGATATTTTCTGAGAATTTCGGAAGGCATACCCTGAGCCGTAAAGTAATTTTTAAGCGGCCAGGCAGCGTTGGATTCCAGGATTTCACGGATGGCACCGCGCGCATATTTTTCAACCGGTTTGCCCAACAGACATCCGGCCGCGCGGCCCAGCCAGCCGCCCAGAATCCGGTCATAATATTCATCGCAGTCGAGATCGAAAGCGACTGCCGGATTTCTTTTTTGCACTGGCTGGGTTTTCGCGATCGTTTCCAATTCATCGGGTTCAAATGAATGGCGAACGGCCAAACTCATTTTATTAAGTCTCTGTAAAATCCGGGTAGCCTCTCTCCTGACTTTTTGTTCGTTTTCGGCCGTTATTGAATTCAGGAGTTTTTCGAAGACAATTTTCTCGGCGGCAACATCCAGACCTTCTTCCTGACAATGCTGCAGTTCGAATTCAAGTCTTTCCAGCGGATCGAGATAACGAATCTTCATCTCAATTATTTTTTCCCCGAGCGTTCAGATTCTTGGCCGCCAGGATCGCCAATTGCTCTGCGATATCGGTCACCTTAATATTTTTTACGGACGGTACGTAACGACCGGAAAGGCCTTCCGGGAAGACATCAATCCATTTCTTTTCATGAAAATTATATTCTGAAATTGCGGCCGACAGAGCCGCGCTGACCGCCATTAAAGCCGCCCCAAATCTAGGAATCAAAGCCGCAGCGCCGATTGTCTTTTGGAAGTCTCCCCCGGTAATCGAGATCAGCGCTAACGCCCCAGCCAGGATTTCATGGGCGATATTAGCATAACTATATTCCCAGCGAGTAAGATTTCGCGCAATCATAAAAACCGCTTGAAAAATATCATCGTCACAATCCCGAATCATGTCCAAAGCTTCCATGACAGTTCGCTTGGTTAAAGAATTTTCCGGTAATTCCACCAAAACCGTCGAAATGATTTCGGGAACCGGATAACCGCCGCAAGCCAGGCTGACTGCCACTGCCAGTGCCCGGGCAGAGTATATACCATCCTCATATTGAGTAAAAGCGGCATCCCGGGCAGCAATTACGCCTGCTTTTTGCCAATCTCCCGGATGAACCGCACCGATTACCACTGCGCGTGGCAGAGCTCCGTCATCAAAATAATGCGGATTAAAACGGCCGCATTGCGGTTCGGTCAGACCTTTATTCAGGTTGCGGATGGCTGTCTGAATACTGATGCGACCGGATACTTCGCCGGGTCGATTGGCCAGTTCCCGCCAGGCGGATTGTAAGGCCGACCGGTCGAGTGTCCCGTCATTTTTTACCAGTAAATCTGCCGTCCAGACTGCCCATTCCGTCAGGTCGGCCGGAGCCGGAAACAGGGGCTTCGTCGCTTGATTGAGCGCGAAAGGAATCGGATTACTGGTAATTTTAAAAATATCTTTTTGCTTCTCCATATCCCGGCGAATACGGCCTAACCATTCCGGCATTGCGCATTCCTGCGCATACAGGGATGTCCAGCTCAGCGCTTCACCGACGGCAAATCCCATCAGGGCGGCATAGGTGCGGTTATTGATGGATTCAGTTGCCATGTGCAGACATTTCCTTTTCAGCCAGATCGCCTAAAACCTCCACCGCATCGGAAATCTTCTTACCGGCCATCGCACGAATACAGCGGCCGGGAATGGTTTCGACATTCGGGAGTAATTCCGGCGGAAGAAATTTCATTCCGATTTTTGCACCGCTGATGGCGCCCGTAATGGCGGCAATGGTATCGGCGTCCCGGCCGAGATTGACCGCTCCCAGCACGGCTTTCCGGAAATCTCCTCCGGCCGCCGTCAGTAAGCCAAATGCCAACCCGACGGCTTCCGGGGCCAAATCCGACCAGTAATAATAGTCACAGACCAATTTTTCATATAAGGACGCAACAGCCGCCTGAACATTCGGCGACGATTTCCCAATTTCAACCGCTGCCGAGATGGAGTAATGCACCCAACTGTCTTCCGGAACATGTGCCAGGGCAGTATTATTTATTGTATTCAGGTCGGCACCGGCAACGGCCACCGAGACGGCGGCCCCCACAGCCTGCCCTCCATATAATCCCTCTCCGCTATGGCTGACACTTCCGAAAACGGATGCAATCCGGGCGGCTTTCTCAGGTTGTCCCGCAAATATACACCCAAACGGAGTCGCACACATCGCCAGTCCGTCACTCCAACTGTGCACGTGCTGCCCTGAGAACGGTGGACGTATTCCGCGTTTCAGATTTCGCAGAGTCATTGCCTCGCTGAACCCGGCTCCTTTATAAATTTCGGACGGATGATAAATGTCTTCCAGCCAGCGATCGGCAATGGTTTCCGCCGTAATGCCGAGCCCGTATTTCCGTAAAAGTTCGATATAAAAAATGGTGAATTCGGTATCGTCGCTGGCCATCTGCTCCCCGGATTGGAATCCGGTAATCATGCCGTACTTCGCCGCAATGTCCGACGGATTCATTCCTTCCGTAATCGATCCGAGCGCATCACCGACTGCCAATCCGTAAAGTGCTCCGGCAATGCGATCCCGCAGCTGGGCGAGATTTGCGATTACCATTTATCGCCCCGCACCTGATAACGATGCAGCATGGAATTGCTTTCCAGTTCGATCCGCCGGGCAGCGTCATCGAGCGTAATCCGGTCCGAAAAGAGCAGCTGAAAAGTCGGATTAGCCACGCGCGATTTCCATTCATTATACCCGGCCATCCCAACCCATGGACCGGTTGATAAATACTTAGCGGACTGCGATACGACGTCCCAGCCATCTTCCGGAGTGTTGAATCTCGGCATCTCCAGACAGGAACGACGCGTCGGCAATAACCAGTCCGAAGCCGCCATCTGCGCCATATTATCCTTTTCAACCAAATAGTTAATGAACTGCATCGCCGGAATTAATTTAGCACTTGACTTCGAAATACTGAATGTTTGAGTATTCAATCCGGTCTTTTGAGTTCGGGCTCGCAGGGGCGGCATGACTCCCCATTCAAAGGATTCCTCCGCATTCTCGATCACCTGCTGACGCGCCCAGGCGCCCGCTCCGACCAGCATGGCATATCTGCCCGCCAAAAAGCCGGGAATCAGCGCCGAACTTGTTTGTCCCAGACTGGCCGGTGCCATGGACTTATCGGTATACAGCATCGTCAGAATGTCACCCAGCAGTTCCTTCTCCGGCTCGCCGACCTGAACATCGATCAAACTATTCTCATCAGTATAAAAATAGGAACCTCCGAAGGCAATCGAGTGATTCATAATCAGATTGGCGCCGGAGCGTAATCCGATTGCTACCCCCCATCGATCGGTTACTCCGTCGGCATTGATGTCCAGGGTAAGTCGCCGGGCAGCTAATTGTAAATCCGACCAGCTCCACGGTTTTTCAAAGGAAGGGGCGGAAATTCCGGCCTCGGCAAACAACTTCTTGTTATACAGTACGATGAAAGATTCGGCCAGAAACGGTATTCCGATCACCTGGCCGTCAGACCGGGTAACCGAAGACCAGGCTACATCCAGAACATCCTGCTTCAACTCATCCTGAATATACGGCGCCAGGTCGGCCAGATAATCCCGCAGGGCAAAATCCACGATGATAGCCGATTCATAATGAAATATGTCTGGAATATCACCGGTTTCAAATCCGGTGATAAGAAAATCGTGAACCGAACTCCAGGTGCCCTGAATCAATTCGACTGGTTGTTCGGGATGCTCATCGTTCCACTGTGTGACCATTTTCCGGATGGTCGTTATGGCTTCAACCTGCCAGGCTAAACTGAGAAACTTTATGGATTTCGCATCCTGTTTCGACTTAGCCGACCGTCCGGAATTCGTATCACTAAGAAACAGACCGATCACGATTAGAGCTAGTATGCCCGCCAGAATGAAGCCCCGATAGAGTTTGAGAGTCTGCCAGAATCTGTGCATTCTTAACCTTTCACCGCTCCGTACATCGCGCCGGACGAAAACCACTTCCGGATAATTGCAAAAAATACGATCGATGGGATTGTGGCAATGAAACTGGCCGCCGCCAGCGGACCGGTGCGGGCCTGGCCTTCTATGCCGGTATAGCGGGCCAATTCCACCGGTAGAGTGGTCAGCTCCGGAGTTTTCAATAGCACCAGCGCAAAGAAAAATTCATTCCAGGCCGTGATGAATGCAAATAAGGTAGCCGCTCCGATGGCCGGAAGCAACAGAGGCATCAGGATCTTATACAGGATTTGACCCCGCGTGGCGCCATCGATAGCTGCGGCCTCCTCCATTTCCACCGGAATTTCTTTGACATAACCCTGCAACATCCACAGAACAAACGGAGTGTCCCAAACTACATACACCAGGATCAGCCCGCTCAGCGAATCGGTTAGATTCAAAGGGCGCAAAATAATGTATAAAGGAATTATCAGCAGGATAGCCGGAAAAATCTGGGAGGTCAGAATCCAGCCGAGAATGACGTTATTCAACGCCGTCCGGAAACGCACCAGCGCATAGGCGGCCGGCAGAGTAATCATGACCACGATCAGGGCGGTCAGGGTTCCGGCATAAAGACTGTTGGCGATACTGCGCAGGATTCTTTTTTCGCTGAACACCGTAAGATAGTGCTGGGTGGAAAAACTACGCGGTATCAAAGACGGCACTCCGGAATATATTTCGGAGGTCGGTTTAAAGGAAGTTGAAACCATCCAAACTAACGGGAAAACCAGATAAATCAGGTAAAGGATAATCACCAAATGCAGAACAGTGCGACTTAATCCGCGTTTGAATCTGTCGGATAATATGGCAATTTTTTGGAGGTCATTATGAGATCTGGTCGAAAATCTGCTCATGCCAGGCGCTCTTTCAACTGGATTCTCAGGTAAAAAAACAGAACTATCGAGATTATAATTACCATCACATTGCCGATCGCCGCCGCATATCCCACATAGCCGTAACGGAAGGCCTCTTCATAAGCCGCCAGCATCGGGAGACGGGTTAAGCCGCCCGGTCCGCCCTGAGTTAAAACCCACACCAATCCGAAGGCATTGAAATTCCACATAAAGGAAAGCGACACAATCGCGGCCATTACCGGCTTCAGCATCGGCAGGGTAATATGATTGAATATTTTCCAGTGACCGGCGCCGTCCAGTCCGGCGGCTTCATATAATTCCTGCGGAATTGTCTTCAGACCGGCCAGGAAGAAAATAGCCGTTTTCGGGACTTCGCCCCAGACTCCGGCCACGATGATCGCCGGGATGGCATATTCAAAACTGGTCAGCCAGTTGATTGGCGCATTGATCAGATGGAGTCGGGAAAGAATCAGATTGAGCGCTCCAGTATCCGGATCGTAGATTTGGCGCCACATCAGACCGCGTACGATCGGTGGCATCGCCCACGGAACCAGCATCAGGACACTATAGAGCGAAGTAAATCGCAATCCCTTATTCAATAAAAGGGCCAGCCCCAGACCCAACACGACCTGTAAAACGGTCACAGCTATAGTCCAGACCATTCCCACACTCATGGAACGCCAGAAAAAGCGATCGTGCCACATGAACCGGTAATTATCCAGACCGGAAAAATTAATATCACGCCCCAGTTCATAATCCGTAAAACCCAAATAGATGCCGCGAACAAGTGGAATCATCGAAAGCAACAATACCGGTAAAAGAACCGGTAATAACATCTGAACCTGCTGTAGATTCGGATTCATCCTGGGATCATGTAGCGTTTTAGCTGGCATGGCTTTGTTCGCGGTATGGTTCTGAGTCGAAATTCATTCTCGTAAAATATAGCAAGATGGATCAATAAATCGAATTTAATTCTTAATAACCGCCGAGAGGGGTTCGTAAATACTCATGGCAGTTATTTTCATCGGTGTAATGTTTTTAAAAATATAGCCACTTCCTCGGCATACGGAATTGCCGGCTGGGTTCCCGGGCGGGTTACCGAAAGGGCTGAGGCCGCAACCGCATATGAAACGGCTTCCGGCAGGGAAACCAGATTCACATCCAAATAAGTCGCCAAGTATCCGTTAAAGACATCTCCGGCCCCGGTACTATCAACGGCCGTTACGGAGCAGGCCGGAATCAGTTTGCGCAAATTTTTAGCCGCGATATACACGCCTTTATCTCCCTGAGTAATCAGGACTACTTTTATGCCTATCGCCAGCAATGCCGAAGCGGCTTTTTCCATCGATTCTTCGTCGGTTATGGTAATTCCGGTCAGCAACCGGGCTTCGGATTCATTGGGGGTAATGACACTAATTTGCCTGAGAATTTCGGGCTTAAGCCTCTGAGCCGGCGCCGGATCCAAAATCACTACCGTATTGTTTTCATAGGCCAATCGGATAGCGGATTCGACGGTTTCGAGTGGCGTTTCCAGTTGCACGAGCAAAAAATCAGCCGCCGCGATCAGGTCTTTGCTCTCTTGAATATCCTGTGAATTCAACCGGGCGTTGGCGCCGGACACTGCCACGATACAATTTTCTCCGTGGCGATCGACCGTAATCGAGGCCATGCCGGTCGGAGCTTCGGGATCCATTTTTACGGCATTGGTAGAAATTCCTTCCTTTGCCAGATCGGCAATGATGCTTTCGCCATATGAATCGGCCCCAACTCTCGCCAGTAAAGTGACTTCCGCCCCTGCCCGGGCGGCCGCCACAGCCTGATTGGCACCTTTCCCGCCGTGGCAGAAAGTAATTCCATTACCCAGAACGGTCTCTCCAATCCCGGGTAAACGATCGGCCTTTATTATAATATCAACGTTGTAGCTTCCCACTACAACAACTTTACTTCTCATTTGACATCCATACGTGTATTCTTATTGATTATCCAGCCTAACGAAAACATATGAACCTGTTTCAACGCCCCGAAATCCAGAAATGCATAACTGGCTGAATACTGACATTTACCCATCGAAAAATTTAAACCGGCACCCAGAGTCAGACCTTCTTCATCGTAATTGAAACGGTATCCGGCCCGCAGCGCCAGTAAATCCCGATAAACATATTCGGCTCCCAGATGAATTTTTTCGGAACCGTCGCTGGATACCTTGCCTTCGGTGATTATCGTTAAAAGATGGGGACTGTTTTTCTGTTCCAGAATATCGTAAGCCACTCCGGCCCGCAATTCCAGCGGCATGCGGATGTCAACCGGTTCCGCCTGAAGTTCCTCACTGTAGCCGACCAGATGCGCATCCGGACCGAAATTTCGGGTAGCCAACGATAACCGCAAACTTCTGAATCCGGTGTAATATAATGTCGAAAAATCGAACGAACAACTGGACATACCGACGGATGCAATTTTTTCGTCCAGATACCGGACCGTTCCTCCCAGAGAGAGCTGATTGGTAATTGTCCGGGCGTAACTGATACCAAACGCTAAGTCACTGGCAGTAAAGGTATTGCCGGTAACGAAAGGGGCCGTGCCGCCGCCCTGCAATTTCATGTGAACGGTTTCGGGTATGTCTCCGTAATCGAGAGAAACCAGACTGACGGCAAAAGTCCCTATCCCTCTGAACTGATGGGATAGCACCATCGAATAATACTGAATATCGGCAATCCATTGCACACTGTTGAACTGAATACTGCTTTGTTCGACTTTGGTCAGGATTGCCGGGCTACCAAAAACAACATTGGCGTTCGGATTGACGGTAGTCATAAAGGAACCGCCCAGGGCCGCCTGACGTGGATCGCCGTTGATTTTCAGAAATTGCCAGCCGGATTGCCCCCCCCTGACAATCTCACGCGGTTCTATCCCGGACTGCGCCAGGACCGGATCGGTTTTGATGAACCCGATCAATATCGTTAACCAGAGAACAGTGAAAATATTTTTCCTGCACATTATCATATCGGTCTTATGTCTTTCATTTAATGATTGCAAATTTTCCAATATAAGTCTCGTCTTTATGCCCCGGAACCTGGGACTCCACCAGATAGATATAAATTCCCGGCGCAACCCCCAGCGCCCAGGTCGTCAGCTGGTAATCCAGATTGGTGACACTACCCCAGGCGGCCGAACCGCTGCCGTCATTGTGATCTATTTCTTTAATCAGATCGCCGGCCAGCGTGTAGATTTTGATTTTGGCATAACCCGGCAATCCGATAAACTCGATCCGGTTTTGTTCGCCCTGCCCGGTCAGACCGCTGTGCTGTTTGAAGGGATTCGGGACGACATAAACATTTTTCGGAAATTTTTCATTGGCAATGATATAAGGATAAACCGGGAAGCGGTTGTTGTTCACTTTGCCGCTTTCATTGCCGTCGGTATCATAGCTGGTCACAGTGTAATACAGACCGACCGAGCCGGACACATCCCAATCTTCGTAATGCACTTTATTATTTTGAATAACTGCCGAGTCTTTGGGTATATCGGCGATCAGTTGCCACGGTCCGATAGTAAAATAGGTCGAGCGGTAGATCCGGTACCCGGCAAAATCATTGATTCCGGTGGCCGGATCCTGGTAGGTATCCGGGATGGGTGGCCATTCTATACTGATATAACCTTTTTCAGCGGTTAATGTCAGACTGTTTTCCCCGTCGGTGGGAGTCATCGGCGGATGTTTCTCCGGGATCAGACTCTGAGAGTAAAGACGTTTGGCCGCCCGGACATTCTTCAATAACGAATCCCGGGAAGCGGTGGCCAGAAGATCGACATTTTCAACACCACCCTCAACGATCTTAGCCCGATCCATCTCGCCCATGATTTCAGCAAACACAATTTTTTTGGTTTCATAGGGATGAATCGTAAACGGTCCGACGCTGACCATAAACAACGGACTGCGTTCATATTTATTGCCGCCTTCACCGCCGGTTGCCCGGGCTTCATCCCAGGACGTTCGCGGTTGCTGATGAGTCATGACGGTTTTAAAACGGGCCGGTTCATCGACAGTATAGATAAAAATCCGATCTTCGAGCGGCGCTCCGGTCTCTCCGCTTTTGGAACCATATTCCAGAATATTCTGGTAAACATTCCCGTCGGCGGAATCCAGTACGATCGCCGTAAAATAGCCAGGAGCATCTATTTCATGTTCGATCGAGTTGGGTTTGTAAATATCGCGCGCATCGCCAATGTCACCCCGTTCCGGCCCGACCCCGAAGCTCCACTGCACCGGACTTTCATCTTCCCAGTTAAAACTGCGGTCGTCGTAAAAATAGAATAGTTGCAGATTGGGATCCCAGCCGTATTTTTCATCGCCCTTGGTTCCCGACCGGATCGTAAAGTACAGGCTGTAGCGCATTCCAAAATAGACATCGGTCAGATCGGAAAATTTCTTATTGGTAATTTCGACTTCGTGGATGATGAAGTCGTCATAATCCGGATAACTCCAGACCCGGCTAGTACGCCGGATATCGACGGAAAGACTATAAATGTAATGCGCTCCGGTCACGATTTCTTCACCAAGCAAATTGGGATCGGCCAGATTATAATTGGGAGTAAGTAACGCCTCCTCCGTCGCGAAAATATCCTCGCCGGATGGGAAATAGCGCGAGTCCAGCGAATAGGCATATTCCACATTCTTGCGAACTCCATAAATGGCATAACCCACCGCTCCGGCATAGTTCAGAACATCGCTGATATCGGTTCCCTTGGAGTAGCCCGGATAATCCAGAGCGTGATAGGCATTAACCGGCTCGGTCGGATCGCCGGATTGCAGAGAATTCCAGATCGTTGCCCAAAGTTTGCCGCGTTTCAGGGTCTGTTTGGTCCAGCTGACCTGGGCCGGTAGTTCGTTACTGCAGATCAGGATCAATCCGCCGATTAACAATCCACGCCATAGAAGACGGCTGACTGATATTTTAAACCAAAATCTATTTTTCATACTCATCTCTAACCTAAAAATCCATTTTTAGCTGGAAATAAATCTGGCGCGGCGGAACTTCATAGGTGTACCATGACCAGACATTCGGCTCTCCTGAAAAACTGCTCTTCGGTAAGCGATCTTCCAGCGACAGATTACTGTTCTGATGATAATATTTCAGGTCGTCACCGTATAAGCGGCGCAGAAATTTATTGTTGAACAGGTTGCGAATATCGGCGCTCAATTCCAGTCGGGTTTGTCCGACCTGAAAACCTTTAGCCATTTTCAGGTTAAACTGATAGATGTTGAACCAGCGGCGGTTATTTTCGCGGGTGGAAAGATCTCCCGGCGCGTGATAGGTATAAGGATCGCCGCTCCGCCACCAGAAGAAGGAATACAGATGCCAGTCTCCCAGTGGTTTAATCTGTAGTATTTTCGGGCCGTAATTAGGTGCGGTATCGAAGCTGATCCAGCCTTTGACTTTCTGAAAACCGCTCCAGATGCCCTTCTCCGAATTCAAACCGATCGGCAAATTGATAAAGATCGAACCCGGTTCATTCAGGCGGGAATAGCCGACCTCGCCGCTGGAGTTCCAGTAAGTATCGAAACTACCGCCGAAATTTAAGAAGCCGGGAAAACGGGTATCTAACTTAATCTCGACGCCGCGGGTGTCCGAATAACCGCCGTTACTGACCATGAAAGCCTTGGTGGCTGTGTAGTCTTTAGCATACAGTCCGGTAATGACCGAGGCTTCCGCATCGGAGTCCTTGTAGTAGCCGGAAAATTTGATCAGAAAACGCTTCAGCAAGACATAATCGACACCCAGTTCGTACTGAATACTGCGTTCGTAGGTCAGTTTGGGATTACCGTAAAAACCCTGCCATTCTTCCATATAGGTTATCTGCTGAAGGGTGTCATTGGAAGCGAACGGATCCAGCATGGTGCTCATGTCTTCCGTATAATTCACGAACGGAAATCCGAACATTTTCGACCAGGATGGACGCTGATAGAAATGTCCGTACGAAAACCGCAGTATCGATTTATCGCTGATCGGATGCGAGATACTCAGCCGTGGTGCGACCCGCCATTGCAGTTTGGTCGGCGTGGTTTCGGGATCACCGGGAATTCCCTGCGGCTGATTGGGATTGTGGCCGGGAGTTGACAGTTCGATCGCTAACGGATCATACATATTGGCTGAAGCGTTGCGATTCTGGTTGAAAAAGTCCAGGCGCAGACCGGCGTTTAAAATAATGCCGGGATATTCCATCAGATTCTGGATATAAGCGTGCCCTTCGTAAGGTTTTCCGGCAAAGACATTGAGCAGATTCCAGCGTCCGCCGCCTTCATAGGAAGCCATGAAATGCTGAACGTCGAAAACATACTTTTTATATCCGACTCCGAATTTCAACTGCTGGTTGGTCAGGTACTGGTTGGTGTAATCAAAACTGAATTGCTTGACGGTACACTCGTTCTTGTCCCAGGCATGGAAATAGCCCTGTTTGCGAAAATTTGTGACCATCAGGTAAGTATCGTCCCGCCGCGACCAGAGACTATCCGAAGTCACCCCGTACCGGTCGGAGCGGTTCATATTGTCGTATAAATAGGATACGATCACGCGGTAAAAAGCCCGCTCGCTGAGAGAGTGGGTCAGACGAGCGTATGCCTGATTCCATTTCCGTAGTTCCGGGTAATGATCGTAGATCACTCCCAGCGGATTATATTTATTTTCTGCGTACGGAGAAGTCACGGTCGCCGCCGAAATCCATTGATATTCCTGGGCATTTTCCCAGGAATCAAAATTAGTCCCATCAGGGTCGGCGCTTTCATAGCCGCCGAAAAATCCACCGACCCTGAGTTTTAAACTGGGAATGATACTGTAATTCAGATAACCCTGGACATTATACTCGGGATTATAAGGAATTCCCTGGGGAAAGATATTGACTCCCTTTTTATAACGTCCGGATAACATGAAATTGAGGTTTTTGAAAATCCCGCCAAATAACGTGGCTTCATAATCAAGTTCATCACGTTTGGCATAATCGGCCTGATCCGCATTGGGGGTAATCTGGTTCCGCCAGGCCGTCAGCAGAGCCTGCGGATCCTGTCCGTAATACGCGCTGATCGGATTTTCCGATTGAGCAGTCCAGTATGTGAGATTGTAGTAAGTATAATCGTAATTATCCTTACTGTACATATTCCGTCCGAAATGATATTTCCCGGCCGGTCGCAGACGGGTCTGCACGGTCCCGTGGATTCCCTCCGAAGACATCTTTTCCACAACGTTGACAACGGCGGCCCGGGCTTCTCCGTATTCGGCGCTGTAACCGCCGGTCAAAACGGAAATTTCCTGAACGGCCGACAGGTTGAAACCGGTGAAATTATCGGAAAACAGTCCGCTGTTGACACTAATGTCATTCAGCATATAAACCATCTGAACCTGAGAGTCTCCCCGGTAGGTTCCCTGGAAAATTCCGGATTGGGTTTCCAGGACATCCTGAACCGAATGGATCGGTTCTTTCAGGAATTCATCGCTGGAAGCTACCTGCTTGCTGCCGGTTGAACCTTTATCGATCAACGGTGCCTGAGCTGTGATTGTAACAGCCGTACCTTCGATGACAGTCGGATTCAGACTGACTTCCATCCAGGTAGTGTTATCGCTGCGCACGGCTACCCCGATTTCGGATACACTCTGATAACCCATATAATTCACGACGATCGTGTAACTGCCGGGGTGAACATTCAGGATGACAAACTGGCCGTTCTGGTCGGTCGAACTGCCCATGACCGTTTTATCGATCAGGACGTTGGCTCCGATCAACGGCGCCCCCGTGATTTTATCGGTGACCCGGCCGATAATTTTGCCATCATTGGCGGCTAATAAAGCCAGCGGTAACAAATAACATACCAAGATTAAGCCGGCTTTACGGAACTTGACGATTGCTTTCATATCCTCATTTCAATTAATGCGTTTTGAATTCTGACAATTTATCTGCTCTACTATCCGTGAATAGTAAAAATCGAAGAATCCATTTTAAAAGAAATGTTACTTACTTTAAGAGGATCATTTTCTTCGAGACAGATTCATCTCCGACTGTCATGCGGTAAAAATAGAGACCGTTGGGAGCCAATTCTCCGTTCGCGATGGTGCTATTCCAATCGACCTGATAATTTCCGGCCGGCAGTTTGGCATTCACCAGCACGCGGACCAATTGTCCGAGGGTATTGTAAACCTCAAGTTTTACGGTCTGCATACCTTCCGAGACAGTGAATTCAATAGTCGTTTTGGGATTAAAGGGATTGGGAAAGTTCTGCGCCAGTTTGAAGGTTAATGGCATCTCTTCGGATTCATCAATAGCCGTAACCAGGTCGTTCCGATAGACCGTCAGGCCGCCTTCTTTTTCAGCCACATAAGCCAGGCCATTGACGACATAGACGCCGCGGGCGGTATTCGTGCCGTCATAAAAGGCTACTTCGACCGGATTGGATTTGTCGATAATGTCGAAAACGCGCAGCCCGTTGGTTTCGGCATTGGCATAAGCGTAATTACCTTCAACAAACACGGTGCCGTCCCAGCTGCCACCGGTATAGGCTTTGCCCAGGGTAACCACATTGCTCAGATCGGAAATATCATAGATCCGGAGTGTATCGTAATCATGGATATAGGCATAATTACCGCTGATGCAAAATTCACCGGTTCCGGTGGTCAGGATTATCGAATCCCGCAAAGCCGGAGATTCCGGACTGGTAATGTCAAACAGGTAAACCTTGTCCCAGGTGCTCTGTCCCATGACATTTCCATCGGCAGCCACGCCTTCGCCATAGAAATTCGATACGAAGGACACTAAGGTCGGAGCATTGGCGGTTGTGGCATTGATAATGGCAACACCGAGGTTGCGGGTCGCGGCATAAATGTAATTACCGGAAATGGCAATATCATTCACCGTTCCTCCGGTCAGGGATGTAATCGAATCGATCGCGGCCGGATTGGCAACGTTCAGCACCAGTACGCCACCAGCCCGGTTGGCCACAAATGCAATGTCGTCTTTCATTATGATTTTGCGCGAACTGCCGGTAGTCTCGATATATCCAAGCTCGCTCATGACGGACGGATTGGAAACGTCCAGAATTCTGACTCCGAAATCACCGTAAGCGACATAGGCTTTCGATTCCTTAATGATAGAGCTGTAGGCAATGCCGTCAGCCGGGGCCAGAACATTGACTTTGCCCGAATAATTCATGCCGGCGCTGGCAGCCGAAACATCAACTGCTCCGAGTCCCGACACTTCGGCCGTAAAAATATGACCTTTTGTTTGTTCGCCTATGGTGATGGCTCCGTAAGATACTTTCCGTAAACTTCCCTCTGTAAGAAAAGTCTTGACCAGAGTCGGAGCTGAAGGAGTGGAAACATCGATGACGGTCAAGCCGAATTCACGGGATGCGATATATCCGAAATTACCATCGAACATGACATCGGCATTCTTGGGATTCGCAAAAGTCGTGACATAGACCGGCGTGGATACATTTGACACGTCCACAACATCAATACCTGTTCCCCAGGCGCAAACATAAACATAATTGGAAATGGCTTTGGCATCCTGAATCCAGTCACCGCCCGAATTGGCATAGGAACTCAACAATACCGGAGCGGTCGGCGTGCTGATATTGAATATCGAAAGATTGGCACCGTTGGCTAAAATCGCATACGGCGGATTTAAATTGACGCCCTCGGCATAACCCGATCCGGCTCCGGCTATTGTGGCTACACTGGTGGGATTGGCCGGATTGCTGATATCAACCACCTGCAAACCGGCTCCACCGGCGGCAACATAGGCATAATTACCACTGACGGCCACACCTTCTCCGTAACCGGCTAAGGCAAATCGTGCCGTCAGAACCGGACTTACCGGATTGGTAACATTCACAATATTGAGGGATGTACCCGACACGATACAGTAGGTTTGTCCCGAGATCGTAGTCCAGACAATATCCTCTACCATGTCGTCCAATATCATCGTGGAGGCCGCATAGGGAGAAGCCGGGTCCTCGAAACTGGTAATGCATAAAACATTCCCGCATCCGTAATAGACCAGATCTCCGAAATTCGATACGGCTCTGATTTCGCCGCCCCCTTGACCCCAGTTACCCAACATGGTCATGTTGTCTGAGGTCTGAGCGGTCAGCGCACTAAAAGACAGGAACAGGATTCCGGTCAGTAGCGCGATGATAAAACAATAACTTTTTTTCATGGCAATATCCTCCTTTATGGTTTTATTCATTCTGATAAATAACAATTTCCGTTTCTATCATTTTTCAATAGTCCCGGATATCGATTAAACTGTGAGTTCCAATTTTTTAACGGATTTACGAATAATCAACTTGGTTGGTAAAATGATGCTCTCCACCATTGGTTTGCTTTCGGATTTCATCTGGGAATGTAATAAGGTGAAGGCTATCTGTCCGATTTCGGAAGTCTGCTGAGCCACTGTGGTCATCGGAGTAACCAGATAATCAGAGTAAGGCTGATCATCAAAAGAAATCATTGAGATATCGTCGGGGATTGTTAATCCCTCTTCCAGTATCGCCCGCATCGCCCCCAGTGAAATCAGGTTACTGGCAGAAAATATTGCTGTCGGCCGGGTCTTTCGGCTAAGCAGGATCTTGGCTCCGATATAGCCATCCTTCTTCCCGAAATTTTCTCCTACAATCAAAGATTCATCCAGGGGAATATTTGATTTTTTATAAGCATCCCGAAATCCGCGTACCCGGTTGATATTGACCGAGGTGTTAATCCTACCCTGAATACAACCAATCGAGTGATGATTGTTTTCGATGAGATAACTGACGGCTTCAAAGGCGCCTTTGTAGTTATCCGAAATAACGTAAGAACATGCCAGTTCTGGAAAATAGCGATCCACGATTACGATCGGCAGACCACTGTTAACAATCGCCATGAGGTGATCGGAATCTTCACCGATCGGGCACAGGATCAGACCATCCACTTTGCGGCTCTGTAACAGATGGATCGATTCAATCTCCATCTGGGTATCTTCCTGGCAATCCGAAAGGATGGTTGAATAACCGTATTTGCGGGCATTTATCTCTATATATCGCGCTATCGTAGAAAAGAAAGGATTGGAGATATCCGGAATTATGAGCCCGATCGTATTGGTACGACGGATGCGCAGACCGCGGGCCACCTGATCGGGGACATAACCCATTTCGGCTGCGACCTTAAAAACCGCATCGGCGGTCCGTTTACTGATCCGGTATTTCTCTGCCTGGCCGCTCAGTACCCGCGAAACCGTCGTAATGGATACTCCGATTTTCGCAGCCACATTTTGCATAGTTTTCTGGTAATTTCGAATCACTTTTCCCGTCCCAACAGCCTTACCTCAATTTTAATAAACGTTGCGCAATCGTTTGTCTTAATCTACAAACGAGTGATGTCTTTGTCAACAAATTTTTTCTGACAAAGTCAATAATTTTTATTTCTACAAGGACCATACGAGTATTTAACTGACGATCATCAAGTGGTATTGGGCAATCTTAACAAATATTTTAATGATCGTAATATAGTGTCTCGTAAAGCACAATCGTTTATGCAAGGAATCTGAGAGGATGCCTGTTTCAGGTAGATCCATGATTTTTCGTCTTGTTTTAAATCGGTATGAGTTCTAAGTGTTGTCTTTAAATGAAAAACCTATTCAATAGATGTTTCGTTGTGCTGAACATCTTAAATGATGCAAAGCTCATAGCCAAGCCGGTTCCCGCCAGATCGGGGCGATCATCATGTAACGGTTCAATTGCTTCTGCCAGCGTCCATTACGAAACATCTGAATCCGGTCATCGTCGATCGACGGCACCCGGTTCAGTTCATCGCGCCCGGCCATATTCGACTGCCCGATCAATAAAAAGGTCTGCCTGTGTGGCATTATTACTTCTGACTTGTTCATGTTCCTCAATCAAACTTTTTCCGATTATTTCTCATTCTACTGTGAAAATCAACATTTACTTTCTATTATTTAAAATAGGCCTACGCCTTTGGAATTTTAAAATATTTACGGCTGAGCGCCGCATTATTAGAGATACTCCGGATGTATTTCACGGTTCAAGGATAAAAACAACAGAGGAATGTCATCCTTAGTTTTGATCGCGGGATTTACTGCTCCGGAAGAAATGTTTCATTTTTCTGCTTCGGGAATATCTACTGGATATTCCCGTCGTCGGAAAAGTACTGCATTACCGCTTATAATTGTCTTCGGAGGCGTGATCCGGTTATTCTTACAAATCCAGAACCGTTCGGATACTTCGAGTCACTTCAGTATAAGAATATGGTTTATTAATAACTTTTTTCACTCCGATTTTGGTCATTTCAATTATAATATCCGGTTCAATGAAACCGCTCGCCAGAATTATCTTCATTGCGGGATTGATAGAATTAATCCGGCGAACCACCTCATCGCCATTCATTTTGGGTAAACCAAAATCAGATAACACAACGGAAATTTCTTTTTGATGCTGAGAAAAGAGAGCAATTCCCTCTTCACCATCGCTGGCAGACAGTACTTTATATCCTTTGGACGTCAAGAAATTCTGTAACATTTCATTAAGCATTTCTTCATCTTCAATAATCAGAACGGTTTCTGTTCCGCCCGGCAGATCGGTTTCATCTGAGAGTATCGGTTGATCCGATAAAAGGACAGATTCGTCAACGGGAAAATATACATTGAAGGTTGTGCCCTTTCCGGGCTCACTTTCCACCTCGATGGCGCCGTGGTGATTCTCGATTATGGAGTATACGAGTGCTAATCCTAATCCGGTTCCCTTGCCGGGTCCCTTGGTGGTAAAAAATGGATCGAATATTTTCTGTTTGGTCAGCGGATCCATACCAATTCCCGTGTCGGAAATTCGTATCTCGATGTAATTCCCGGCCGTCATTTTCGGATATTTGAGGATCAGGGAGGTGTTTTTTTTAAAGGCTGTAGTAATGGAGAGAGTACCGCCCTGCGGCATAGCATCCCGGGCATTGACGCAGATGTTCATCAATACCTGATGTAGCTGAGTAGAATCCGCGATTATAAAGGGAAGATTTTCCTGCTGTCTGACGGATAAATCAATGACCTTCGGAAATGTTTCCTGTATTAAACTCACAATTTCGGAAATAAGCAGATTAACGTCCACGGATTGAAATTGGGTTTCGGTTTTTCGGGCGAATGTCAGGAGCTGTTTCACTAAGGCTGAACCGCGTTGTCCGGCTTTTGAGATTGTATTGAAACATTTTAATAATTGAGATTGATCTCTGGCGGATTTTTGCCCGATATAAGAATAACCCAGTATTATCTGGAGTATATTATTAAAATCGTGGGCAATCCCACTGGCCAAAGTACCCAGACTTTCAAATTTCTGGGATTGGAGAAGCTGACGTTCCAGCTCGAGACTTTTTTCCTCGGTGGATATAAGTTCCTGTTCGGCGAGTTTGCGTTTCTTTTCCTGGCGATCTCTTTCCAGTCGGGCATTCAAAATTGGCGAAGTGAAGTTGGCAATATTTCCCAGTACTTTCTCGTCATTTTCCGTAAAACCCTCTTCCTTATTGGCGAGAGAGATTATTCCGATCGTTTCATTTCTGTATATAATCGGAACTGTAAGGAAATTATTAATTTTTATGTGACCTTCAGGAATGTGAAAGGGGCCGTTCGACGAAAAAATTCTTTTTTCACGAATCGCTTTTCCCCAGAGGCTGTTTCCCCAGGAATCCATCGGAATTACCGTAGATTTACCTGGTATCAGTGATCCTTCCTCGGCATTTCTGGGCAGACTGGGAGCCACGAGATCACCGTTTTCTCCGATATATCCGAAAATCCCGAACCGGTTATTCAGCGCCTTTTGAACAATCGCCAACACTTCCGCATACATTTCATCGTCGGAAATGGTAAGAAAGACATTCGCAATCTGATTCAGAATAGTCTTCTCTTCTTCCGAATGTTTAAGGGTATCTTCGGCCTGTTTGCGCTTGGTGATGTCACGGGCAACATGGATGCAGCCAATCATCCGACCTTCGGATTCGAAGATCGGGGAGGTACTTACTATAAAATCGCCTCCCAGACTTTTTTCACTTACCTCGGCGATATGTTCCTGCCGATCGGTCAATGATTGCACATGCGGACAAAAAGAAGGTGGTTTTTCTGTACCGTGGATTACTTTGTAGCAGATTTGACCGACACACTGATCAGGTGTGAGGTTCAACCGATCAGCCATAGCCTTGTTGACTTGAACAATATGAAAGGTGTTATCCAGAATTGCGACCAGATCAGGTACCGCATGAAAAGTTCTTTCCCAATATTCTTTGGCGCGATGTACGGCTTCCTCCACCTGTTTATGTTCGGTGATATCTATCCGTACACCCACCAAACGCATTGGTTTATCTTCCTTATCCTTCTCAACCGTACTGCCGATAACGTTGTGCCACCGGTAGGAACCATCGGCATGCTGCATTCTGGCTTCATACTCGTACATAGCATCGAGACCGGTCAGGACGCGATCGATTTTTTCTGCGACAGCCGCTCTATCGTCCGGGTGTACTCTCTTCAGCCATACCGTCCGATCAGAAGGCCCTGCCACTGGTTCATACCCCAGCATGCTATAATATGTCGGCGACGCAAACCAGATATCATTTTTCACATCCCAATCCCAAACGCCGATCTGGGTGACTTCCATTGTCACCCGCAACCGTTCTTCGCTTTCCCGGAGCGCTTCCTCTGCCTGCTTGCGTTCGGTAATGTCGCGCACGAGGGCGAGATTGTAGGCTCGGCCCTCGAATTCAAAATAGTTGGTGTTGACCTCGACCGGGAAAATCCGGCCGTCCTTTGTTCGGTGGCGGCTTTCGAAACTCAACGAGCGGCGCGCCTTAAGTTCGTCCCAGTGAGCCGGCCAGCGTTCCATTGGGAAATCCAGATCGACATCCGGCACACACCGGTCAAGTAATTCTGCGCGGGAGTAATTCAGGACGCGGCAGGCTTCTTCATTTACAAAATGGAAACAGGCTTTTTCGTCAATGAGAAAGGCGGCCTCGCGCACATTATTCAGGGCAAAACTCAACAGAGCGATATTTTGTTCCGCGCGCTTCCGTTCGGTGATATCCTGAACGGTTCCAACCGAACGGACAGGTTTGTCATCCTCATAGAAAGTCTCGCATTGCTCATGGACAAATTTGATTCGTCCATCAGCGAAAAGAAGACGGTGGTCAATAGTATAAGGAGTGTGGGTTTTCAGTGAGTTGGTATAGGCGACATTGACCGCTTCGCGATCATCCGGATGAATCGCATCGAGGAACGCTTCATAAGAAGCGCCAAATTTTTTCGGATCGATCTCGAACATTCGATAGATTTCATCGGACCAGGTCAGAACATTGGTTTTCAGGTCCAATTCCCAGCTGCCAATGTGAGCGATGCGTTGGGCTTCATTGAGCCGCATGGCTGTGTTTCTGAGAGCCTCCTCTGCCTGCTTGCGTTTGGTGATATCGCTGAAGAAGCCTACGTTACACTTTCTCCCGTCAATTATCATCGACGTAGTACTTATATCCGCATATAATATAGAGCCATCCTTTCGTAGACACGGAATGTCTGCCGCAATTGTTTTTTCACCACGCGCCTGAGCCATGAACTCACCCAAAACCCGGGCCAAATCCTTTTCCGGATGAATATCACCGACTTTCAATTGCTCGATTTCTTCTTTTGTATATCCTAACATGCGACATTGAGCTGGGTTGGCATAAATGAATTTCTTGGTTTCAATATCTGCGACTAATATACCTTCCGCGGCATACTGAAACAGAGTCCGGTAGCGGGTTTCACTTTCTTGCAATGCTTCCTCTGCCCGCTTGCGCTCTTCCAGCGCATTTGCAAGCTTGATATTGCTATAACTGAGATTGCCAATCATTCCCGCAAATGCGGCGTAGAACGACATGGTCGCATTGACCAATTCCCGGCTCCATCGAGGAACCCGATCAAGCGCTGCAAGGTATTCCTGCTCATTGAATCCGTAACGGCGGGCTTGCTGACGGAAGGCTTCATAATCGGGGATTTCGTCATCTAACAGAAATTGTCCCAGGAAAATATTACCTACATGCCTTTCGCCCAACATAATAGGTGTGGCTATATCCCACATATTGTTCTTACACCGATACTGTTTGAAAGTACCGGGCAGAACATTACGGCTAAGTTCAAGATCGCTTTCGATACACAAACGACAGGACTCAGGATTAGTCCGGTGAAATTTCATACAGATATCCTGCCAACCGGTGCCGACTAATACCTTACCGTTAAGATCAATGATACCTATGCCAATGTGGGTCACTTGGTACAACTCATCCATCAACTTTTGAATTTTCTCACAGTCAATAATATCGGAGAGTTCTAGCATACTGATATCAACGTCAGGAGAAAGGATAGTATCAAGCTTCCGCCGAACTCGGCGTTCGCTTTCTTGTAATGCTTCCTCTGCCCGCTTGCGTTCGGCAATTTCCCAAGCCAGATCAGCAAGTAGTGAAACGGCCCCGACGTCTTGTTGATTATAATCCGTACTCTTATTCCCAACCCCCAGGATAGCGGTTATCTTTTCGCCACGCAATACGGGCACAACAAGTTCGCGGACAACCATGGTATGGCCTTCGGGCATCCCTTTACGATGCGGCAGGGCCGCATAATCATTATGAATAACAGGTTTGTGTTGGTATACGCAATCGAACCAAACGCCGGCCTTCGATATCGCATAATGTGATCCTTTCCCTGCCGCTTTGCAGAATTCGGCTTTCGTTCGGGTTGACCAATTTTGTAGCATAAGCGATTCTTGGTCATCATCGACAAAATGGTAGAAACCGATAAGACTGCCGGTTAATTTCTCGGTTTCATTCAGGGTTTCTTCTAGTAATTCATCTAATGAATGCGTCGTTGAAAACTGGATTAAGTGCAATCTTGCTACGTTTATTTCCTGATTCCGTCTGCGTTCAATCCGATTGCGTAAGGTCACGACGCCAAACGCCAGATCGCCTGCCATTTCCTTCATCAGATTCATTTCTTCTTCGGTAACGGCGTTTGATTCGGTTGAATAGATCAGGAGAACCCCGAACACATTGGCATTTTCGTCTTTAAGAGGCAGGGCAATTCCGGAACGGTAGCCTCCTTTCAAAGCGTCATTTCGCCAGGGTTGCATATTTGGTTCGGTTTCAAAGTCCTGAACGTATACAACTTCGCCGCTTCTCACCGCGATCCCGGCCGGTCCCCGGCCACGCTCATCTTCTTCTGACCAGTACAGTTTTGCTTTTGCGATATATCCGCTGTCAAATCCGGCCCAGGCAACCGGCCGAATCGCTTTGGCTTTGTCATTTTCTTTATATCCGACCCAAACCAAACGATAGCCGGCTTCCTTGACAATTACATTACAAATATCGTCTATCAATTGTTGTTCATCCGTCGCCCGCAACAGAATCTGATTGCAGAGACTAACGGTTCTAAAAGCACGGAATAAATGTTTTAGTTGCTCTTCCGTTTTTTTGCGTTTAGTTACGTCATTTACGCAAATAAAGAAATATTCCACCTCGCCATTTTTATCCAAAATCGGCTGAATTATCCAATCCCAAAAGCTGATACCTGGTTCGGCCGGAACCAGAGCAGAAAATGGTCTTGCTTCCACCTGGCGCTGTTGCTTTGATACAGAAATCTCATTCAGTATTTCCGTCGTTTCAGAGACCTGTTTCTTGTCATTTGGGAATAAATCAGAATATTGAAGTCCGGTAAAATCTCCAATTTTCATCTGAAATAGTTGAGCCCAGCCATTATTTACCTGTATAAATCTGAAATTTCGATCCAAGAGAAACAGACAAACATTAACCTGATTAAAGAAGGTATCATTTATTATTTCCAGTAAATTTTCTGATTTTTGTAATGACGGTTTCAATGGCTTTGGTGACACCATAAATATTTTACCTTCATTTTTTTAGATTTTTTCTCTTTCTCTCTCATATTACAATATAATGTTCCGATAATTAATAATCAATTCGGGAAATTGTCAGTTGTATTGAAAGATTTTGTGACGAGGTTGATCCGGTGAAATTTATTTTACTATAATATTATCAGCAGGGCGATGAAAACTTACCGTTTTATCGTACACGCCCGATCCATCCCGGGTTTTTCATCGCTGGTAAATTTACATTAAAAAAGCCCCCGGTTTGATTTCCCCGGGGGCTTGGTTATTTTCAGATTAATCGTCGGTGCTCAGGACGCGCTTGATTTTCCGATTTCCATCCGGATACGGAAAGGATCCGCGCCTTTCAGACCACGGACGCGGCAGCTCAGAGCGTCAAACAGATCGCGTTGCTTCCGATAGAGCGGAATATTGGCTTTGATCGGTTGCTTGCGCCGTTTTTCATCCAGAACTACAAACGGCTTGACGATCTCGGCAATGCCGACCGCCTCGCCACGGGTTTTACTCCAGCTCCAGGCGGCGTGCAAAGCGGCGCCCAGGGCGGCGCCTTCGCCTTCGATCGGAACCGTCTCGGCTTCGAAAATATCGGCAATCGTCTGACACCAGGTATCCGAGCGGGTCAGTCCGCCGGTCAGGCGAATTTCCCTGACCTCGACCGGCATACGCTTGAAACCGGTATAGAGATTAAGGATATGACCTTCAATGACGGCCCGGCATAGCTTTTCCTTCGTGAAATCAGCCAATCCAAAGCCGAAATACAGGGGTGCGGCCAAAGGTACATCAGGCGTCCGTTCACCTTCATACCAGGGAATCAGCAACCGGCCGTTATTCGCGGCCGGCGTTTTATCTAAAAGATGATCGAACTCGGCATGCGACATACCGTATTGCTTCAGAATTTCGTTATAACCGTTGGCGAGATTGGAGACGCACAGCAAAGGCAAATAATGACCGGTGCTGTCGCAAAAAGCGGCGATTTCACCGGTCGGATCAATATAAGGTTTTTCCATAAAGGTATAAGCCGTTCCACTCGTCCCCAGACTGATGGTGACGATTCCCGGTTCGACGTTGCCGGTACCGACCGCGCCGAACATATTGTCCCCGCATCCGGCATCGATCAGACAGTCCACCGTAAAACCGAATCGTTTTACAAGGTCGGGAGCGATAGTTCCGATGGTCCGCCCGGAAGGTTCGATGGCCGGCAGTTTGCCAGCCAGATCCGGGGCGATCGCCTGAATAACCTTTTGCGACCACTGACCATTTTTCGGATTCCAGAGCGCCATGCCCGAGGCATCCCCGGGTTCCATAACCCGCACCCCGCCGGTCAGATACCAGTTGATATAATTATGCACCAGAAACAGGGTGGATGTTTTCCGATAAGCATCCGGTTCATGGCGCACCATGTGGAAGATTTTAGCGGCGGTATAACCGGTGCGCTGGCTGTTACCGACTTCGGCGATCATATTGTCCAGCCCGCCGATCTTTTCGGTCAGGATTTCACATTCTTCGAGAGTCGAGAAATCGTTCCAGAGTTTACTTCGGGAACGGGCCAGATGGCCCTGCGCATCCAGCGCAACCAGACCATGCTGCTGCCCGGAAACGGCAATGCAACCGATCTGATTCATGGCGATCCCGGCTTTGATTGCATTAGTGAAAACCCGGTCGACGGCTTCGATCCACATTTTCGGATCGGATTCGGAAACACCTTCCGCCATTCCCTGCATCACGCCATTCTTGGTGCCGTAATGCGGCAGGTCAGCGTCGTAGTTGACCGAATTCACGAAGACGAGTTTACTGGCTTTCAGGTCAATGATCACGAGCTTGGTGCTCTGGGTCGATACATCCAGACCGGCGAATAATTTACTCACGGTATCTCTCCTGCTTTTTATCGGATATACCGATTGATGAGGCTTTCGTACAATTCCTGCTTGCCGCTGATCATTTGCGGTTCGCCCATCTCGACCGCCAGTTTCGCCAGATCAGCCAATCCCAGCTGGCCTTTTTCGAACTTGGCACCGTTGCCGGAATCGAAACTGCCGTAACGTTCCTTGCGCATCTTGAGAAAAGCGGATTTTTCCAATACATCATTAGCGATCAGCAAACCGCGCGCCATCGTATCCATCGAGTAAATGTGTCCGATGAAAATATCTTCCAGGTCGGTGGAACTGCGACGGTTCTTGGCGTCGAAATTCATGCCGCCATGTCCCATTCCGCCATTCTGCAGAAGCACCAGCATCAGTTCGGTGGCGTCATACAGATTATGCAGAAACTCATCGGTGTCCCAGCCATTGAACGGATCACCCTGGTTAATATCCAGACTGCCGAACAGTCCGGCGTCGCAGGCCGTCTGGACTTCATGGGCGTAAGTATGTCCAGCCAGAGTGGCATGATTGTTCTCGATATTGATTTTGAAATCTTTCTGCAGGCCGTACTTGTTCAGGAAACCGATCACCGTGGCCGAATCGTAATCGTACTGATGTTTGGTCGGTTCCATCGGTTTCGGTTCGATCAGGAAGGTGCCTTTGAAACCGGCGGCGCGACCGTAATCACGGGCTTTGGTCAGGAACATGGCCATGTGTTCGATTTCGCGTTTCATATCGGTATTCAGCAGCGAATAATAACCTTCCCGGCCGCCCCAGAATACATAGTTCTCACCGCCCAGTTCAATGGTCGTGTCGATGGCGGCCTTGACCTGGGCCGCTACCTGCGGAAGCACGTTGAAGTTGGGATTGGTCGCGGCGCCATTGGTATAGCGTCTGTGCGAGAAGACATTGGCGGTGCCCCAGAGCAGTTTGACGCCGGATTCAGCTTGCTTGGCTTTGGCGATGCTGACCAATTCCTTCAGGTTTTTCTCGGATTCGGGGACATCTTTGCCTTCCGGCGCTATATCGCGGTCATGAAAGCAGTAAAACGGTACGCCGAGCTTGGTGATAAATTCGAAAGCCGCATCGAGTTTGTCCTTGGCGGCCTGCATCGGATCGCTGGGAATATCCCAGGGAAAAGTAATCGTTCCGGCCGTCCCAAAAATATCGCTTCCGTTGCCACAGAAGGTGTGCCAGTAGGCGATCGCAAAACGGAAATGATCCTTCATCGTTTTGCCGGCTATGACCTTATTTTCATCATAATATTTAAAGGCCAACGGGTTGGACGACTCTGGTCCTTCATAAGAAATTTTCCCGATTCCCTTAAAAAATTCTTTCTTACCAATCAAAACCTGTTTCGACATAACTTATCTCCTATTTTGTTGTTTTCTTTACTTGACTAACGCGATTCATGCTTATTTTACCAGCATCCGTTGTTTTAAATTCGGGGAAAAAGATGCCCCCGAAATCGAATAACCTGATTGACAGATTCATTAAACAGCAGCAATTACTCCTTCAAATTTGATACAACTCCCGCTAAACCATAATCCAAAGTATCCGACCGAATCCATCCAGCAATAATTTCACTCACAATAACCTTTCGGAAAACTGGCAACCTTGCTCCGGTCCCCTTTTTCAGATGTTAATTTCAAAAACCGCAAGTTCAGATATAATTGAACCGATTCAATATTAACAATTTTTTTCTCTTTTTCAAATGAAAGATTTTTCTGAAGAGCTTTTAGCAACGATTTCCCGACGAGAAAACTATTACCGCAACAGATTCAGTATCTCCGTGCCGGCCAATATTACCAGGCCGATGCCATGCCCGTCATTGAGTGGCGCCGGACGGGTGTAGTAATCGTTCAAATCATCGCTGATAGAGGTACCGGTACAAACTCCTTCAATCTGTCCATCAGGACGGATTTTCGTCAGAATACCCTGCCAGGCAAGCAAGGCCACTGACCGATAACCCGGGTCTAAGTAACCCTGATTGATCGCCCGGGCAATCGCATAGGTAAACATGGCCGTGCAGGACGTTTCCAGATACGAATCCTGCTTATCGAGTAATTGGTGCCATAAGCCCGTATCACTTTGGTAACGAATGATTCCCTGTACGTGCCGGCGGAATAATGCCAGCAGAGTGTCCTTCCGGGGATGATTTGATGGCAGGTGATCGAGCAGATCGATCTGGGCTAAGATAGCCCAACCATTGGCACGTCCCCAAAAAGCCACTCCCGGTTTCCCGGAATCAGAATACCAGTTATGATGCATTAAACCAGTATTTTCATCGAACAGGTATTTATGAAAATTGATGACCTGCCGGGCCGCATCGTCAATTCCTTCAGCGGCTGGTAAACAATCCGGCAATTCATTCATGCGTGCCAGAAAAGCGATGCTCATATAGAGATCGTCCGCCCAGAGAGTCCATTTCCGGGGAAATGAGCGTACCAATGTGCCGTCTTCCAAGCGCAGCTGGTGAATCAGTATATGTTGTGCGGCCAGTTTAAGGTAATCCTGGTAGCGGCTTTGCGGATCATCGCGGGTGACTTCTACAACACTGGCACCCATCGCCCCGCAATCGTCGAGTTCCTCCATCATGAAAAATTGTCCGAACGGATATTCCCATTTATTCTCCGTAGTATGGCGATCCTCGAAGAACCGGTAATTGTCAAAACTGAAGGCAACGTTCCGGGCCGCAAATTCGCGATAAGCCGGAACCGACAGTGTTTCGCTCAACCTTATCATCGCCAGATTCAGGACGCCGTTCCAGTAGCGCCAGTCGTTATAACGACCAGGCAACTTGAGTTGAGCATCCACCGGCGCCTCAGCCGCTGTTGCATAACGGCGTCCGTCTTTAATATTTAAGAACTGAAAGGGAGTTTCTTTGATAACCGTATCGGCAATTTTACGCAGGATTGTCTCGGTATCGGACATCACCGGTTTGTTGGCTGACAGAAAATTGGGCAATATTGCTAATAAGATCAGGACAATCGACGGAATTAAAAACGTTCTATCGTTTAATTTTACCGGGTGTTTTTTCGGAGGCTCCCTTTTCAGCTTTATTTTTCCTGATAATTTCTGACGGTCTCAATGAATGCTGTAATGTTTTCGGTGCTGACGCCCGGCGGCAGACCGCCACCGGATGACAGGATGATCCGCGACTTGTCTTCCAGAGAATTTAGCAGATCAACAGTTTTCCGGGCTACTTCGCTCACAGTGGCATTAGCCAGAACATCGCGCGGCGGCAGGTTGCCCAGCAATACTACCTGATTTTGGGTCAATTGCTTTAATTCATTCAGGGAAATATCGAAACCCATATTAAACAGGTTCACGCCGATTTCCGGTAAAAACGGTGCGGAAACTTTGCAGGCTGAATCATTATGTAAAAATTTGACCGAGACATCGGCATCGAACAGTTCTTTAAAAAACGGTAATCCAAATGCACTGAATTCTTTTTTTCCGATAAAGCCGATAATATCATCCAGCAGAAATATTCCGTCAATAGAGGGAAATGTCTCCATTTGCAGGTTAAGCCAATTTTTCAGAAAAGCGGTGATTTTTTTCAGGAGCAGGATGGCTTTGTCTGGCTCGATCATCATGGTCGTTAAAAATTCTGTTGTGCCCATCAGAAAACTGGCGATGTTCAACGGGCCGCGCGCCACCGCGAAACGGATTTTATGCCCGGCAGCTTCAATTTGCGGTTGGGCTAATTTCAGCCGGTTCAGAACGAACGGCAACAAGCCGTCGGTCAGCGGATCCGGCACCGGCAGCGTTTTAATGTCATCGATAGTCTTGATAACCTGGTGCGCGTGTGGAAACTCATTCTGTGAAAAGCGGCAGCGCGCCCCGAAGGCCGATGGCTCGGTACACATGCCGAACTCCGACCAGAATCCCGGCAGAAACATAATATCCGGAAATTCGCGGATAGCTTTCAGATTGACCTTCAGCCATAACTCGTCATTGGAAAAATAATCGAGAATTTTAATTCCGTACCAGCCGGGCAACCAGGGACTGTCAGCGATAAAACCGACCGGTAATGGCTCCAATATCTCTCCATTGATAATCTGTTTAAGCATTTCCCATTGTTGATCTGTCATTTTTTATCCTTTTCTATCCGTGAAAACCGACCAAACTGACTAATTCTTCCTAACGATTATCTCTATTAAAACCTATTCTAATTATTCCGGCGGATTCCACTTTATTCGAAGATGATGGTTTTTTTTCCGTGTACCAGGACGCGGTGCTGGGCATGATTGTATAACGCGCGCGCCAGGATCAAACGTTCCAGATCGCGCCCTTTTCGGATCAAATCATCAATCCTGTCCTTATGAGTAATCCGGACGATATCCTGCTCGATAATCGGGCCCTCATCCAGGTCTTTGGTCACATAATGACAGGTCGCACCGATGATTTTCACGCCCCGTTCATAAGCTTGTTTATAAGGATTACTACCGACGAAGGCTGGTAAAAATGAGTGGTGGATATTGATTATCTGATTCGGATATTCTTCGATGAATTGTTTGGTCAGGATTTGCATATAACGCGCCAGCACGATCGTGTCGATCCGGTGTTCCCGCAGCAGGGCCATTTCCTTCTGTTCCTGCTCCGGCTTATTCTCGGCCGTAACCGGAAAAAAGTAAAACGGGATATTATACTGATCGGCGACCGGTTTCAGGTCCTGGTGGTTGGAAACGATCAGGGGAATTTCAATCGGGAATTCGCCCAGATTCTGGCGCCAGAGAATCTCCAGCAGGCAATGATCGTACCTGGAGACGAAAATGGCAACCCGCAGCTTTTTATCCGAAAAGTTGATCTGCCAATTAGCATTAAATTCCTTGGCCAGCGGTCGAAAAGCTTCGGCAATTTCGGCAGCCTGAATGGAAAAGTTCTGCATATCCCAGGATACGCGGATAAAGAAAAACTTTCCGTCGGCATCGACATGTTCGTCCAGATCGAGAATATTGCCGCCGCGTTCGAAAATAAAATGCGAAATTCGCGAGATCAGGCCGCTGCGATCACGACACGAAAGCAGCAGAATTGCGGTATTTGGGGATTCATTCATTTCAGGTCCTTTATCGGTCATAAATTGCGTCATCCCCAATATAATCGAACCAGTCGAAATATGCTACGCCGGAACTGGGTTGGCCCGCCGAAGTCGCATATAGCGCGTACATGCAACCGACGAATCCACCCGCGACGCGCGTGCTTAAAAAGCGGGCATCCACGTTGTCTTTTAATAAAATCCATTGTCCCGGTTGGACTGCATAATAGAAAGAATAATATTCGCCATCGACGGCAATTTTCAAATTAAAATCGCTCCGGCTAAATTCGCCGCTGATTCTTTGAGACGCAACCAGTTCCATCGGAGTGCCGGATTTGTATAATTGCACGACCGGTTTGCCATTATCAGAAGATTTACACAAGAAATAAAAATGCGCTTCGTTCTGAAAAACCAGCAGTCCGGCTTTTTCGTTTTCCGCCGCTGGAACGAAATTCATAGCCGTACTCGCCGAGCCGCATAAATGTTGCTGACGCCGCCCGATAAAACTGGGATTGCTCATTCCGCTACAGGTTTCCGGGCGTAATTGCATTGCCAGAAAACCCTGGCGGTCATCCAGGCTATACCATGTGGAATGCGGAGTGCGCAGAAATGTCCAGTTCGGATTCAATATCGCAGAATTGAAATCGTCCCGAACCCGGAAATTCCCGCTGTACGGCCAATCGCTTTTTGATTTCCGGGACGCTTTGAGCGGTAAAGGATAAGTGTACTGGACTTCGGAATGGTCGGGATCGATGACCGGCCAGCCGTCAATCCATTTCACCGGCGCCAGAAATGTCTCCCGGCCGGTGTTGAAAAAACCTTCGTATTCGGGCAGATAGGGCCGGCAGCCGAGGAAAATCGCCCACCAGTCGCCCGCCGGGGTCGTCACGAAATCGGCGTGGCCGGTACAGGTAATCGGATTCGGTCGGTTCGGATCCAGATCGCGCTGCGTCAGGATCGGATTTTTCTCGTAAGAAATGTACGGGCCGCCGACCTTTTCGCTCCGGAAAACGACCTCGGAATGTTGCCAGGAAGTGCCCCCTTCAGCACAAATCAGGTAATAGTAGCCGTCCTTCTGAAAAATATGCGGGCCTTCGATCCAGATCGGCTTTTGGGAAAGGTCGGTACCGCCATTTATCAGAATCACTTCTTCGCCGGTTACCTGAAGTTTTTCTTCGTCAAATTCGTACATTCGGATGGTGCGATGACCGTCGTAGAGCGGTTTATCGTCCGGCGGAATGCTGTTATAAACGATATAGGCTTTCCCATTCGAGTCGAAAAAGAGCGACGGATCGATGCCATTGATCTGCGGCAACCAGATCGGATTCGACCAGGGACCGGCCGGATTTTTGGCAGTGGCAACAAAATTGCCGCCGCCGTCCACCAGCGTGCAGGTCACATAAAATTTCCCGTCATGGTAATCGATCGCCGGCGCGAAAATACCCCGCGATACACCGAGACCTTCCAGATCCATCTGTTCCGGCCGATCCATTACATATCCAGCCAACTTCCAGTTGACCAAATCCCGGCTGTGGAAAACCGGAATGCCCGGATAATAGGCAAACGTCGAATTGACTAAATAAAAATCTTCACCGACCCGGCAGATGCTCGGGTCGGGATAAAATCCCGCCAGGATCGGATTTGTATAAACCTTCGTCCCGGAGCCACAATTAAAATTAACCACCGAGATTACTCCGATCACCACTATTAAGAGGACATGCATTCTTTTCATTGTACTCAAATACCTTCGTTTTTATAAAATAGTTAGATTTTACCGGGCTATTTTGACCAAGCGGTTTTCCGGCGGTCCCAGGTAGCTGGGCCGCAGATCTCCGGTCGTAATAACCAGTTTTTGTAAAACCACGCCGGGATCGACCGCCCATAACTTCAGAGTATGTTTCCCGGCCGACTTGAGATCGTGAACGGACGTCATGATCGTAATGTTATTCCGGACGGATTCCTGCCAGTCATCGTAGCCCTTTCCGGCGTGCATACTGACGATCTGAACCGGCTCGTCATCAAATGAGATTCCGTACCGCAAGCCCTGTTCATTAGGAAAATTCAGGGTTGGCGATAAGTAAGCCGCGACCTTGACTTCGCCAGCATTCAACAGATAAATATCATATTCCAGACACTGGCTGTTATTTCCCGGAATCCGGCCGGTCATCGTAACCGGATACGGCGTCATCGCCGAAAGAGTGCGTCCCAGTTCCGGAATGCGCTTCCAGGCCATTCCGTCAGTATTTACCAATCGTGAGTAATGCTCGGCCTCAATCGAGATATAGCCATTGCTCTCAATAAAGCAATTGGCAACATCTTGGAGAGAAAGCGCCGGATTATTGACAATTGCCGTAATTACGACCTGACTTTTCTGTGGGCCACTGATTACAATCGGTATGGAATTTTTGCCAGTCTTAGCTTTTTTCCAGTCGATTTCGATCCAAATTCGCTCCTCCTGGTCGATCTGTCCGCTATTCTTACCTATCAAAACGCACGGATCGCCGGATTTAATGGTGAATTTGAAAAGGGTTTTGCCGCGATTGAAAATTTCGATGTAATGGCGCGATTGATTGAAAGGATCGAATTCGGGGAGAATCGCTTGTATTTTTGCCGCCGGCCAAAACTCCTTTGAACCTTCAACGGCAACTCCCATTTCAGCCTTCTCGGTTAGCATTATTTCACTGACTTCCGGCATGGAATTACTGTCCGGCTGCTGCCAGTAGGTATAGCCGATATGAGTCTGATCCATCATGTGATTCCATTTACCATTCGCTAAAATGTGATTGTAGTAATTGGTAATCTCGGCATCTTTCCGATAAAGGGCACGGGCTTTGTCAGCTAATTGGTTGGTCAGTGCGCGACCCTGTCCGGCATAAAGCCGGTTTTTAGCGGCCGTATAGTACAGGTCATTGAGATTGGCACAGGCTTCCGTCGGATGTAAAACCAATTGATAGAAAGCGTCGCGGTATTCAGTTGGCAAAGCTTCGTAAATACGCCGGGCTTTGCGAGCCAGTTCGTTATATTCCGCCACGACGGTTTCGGCTTCCCGGTAATTAATAAGGCTGTAAGTCTCGGGGGAAAGTAATTCCGGTTTGCGGCGGGAATTGAAGCGGGTATACTGAGCCAGAATTTCAGCGATTTCAGCGGCATATTGAGTTCCGAATTGTTCTTCAGCCCAGAGTCTGGAATATTCCAGCAAACGTTCGGCCGGCCAATCGTCGGGATTCCAGGCATAATCCAGGAAAAAATCGATCGGAAATTCCACCGGCTTGATGTCGCCGACATTCACGATCCAGATGCGATCGCAACCATATTCATAAGCGAGATGCATCTGTTCCCATACCCGCGAAATCTGGGTGGTATTCAGCCATTTGTAATTACGCGGGTCGCCGACAAAATCGTAATGGTAATAAATGCCATAGCCGCCCGCACGGGGCGTATCGGTAAGTTTGGGGAGTCGGCGGATATTGCCCCAGTTATCGTCACTCCACATTATCGTAACATCGTCGGGAACACGCAAACCAGCATCGTAATAATCCTGAACTTCTTTATAAGGCACGAAAACCTGGGGAATGTCCGTAATCTCTTTATTAATATATTTAGTAAGGATTTCGCGCTGGTCTTTGAATACCTGTTCGAGTAAAGCCACCTGCGCTTTTACATCGACACCGCCCTCCATTTGCGTGTCGTGAATACCCCGTAAACCAATGGTATAAACATTCTCGTATTGACCTCTGGCGGCAACGTTCTCATCCAGTACTTTATAAATATTTTCCCGGTTAATGTCATAACGCCAAGGCCCCATCTTCTTTGAATTCCACAGGCGAGCTCCGGGATCATTATTATATAGCAGCGGCTCGCAGTGCGACGAACCCATGACAATTCCGTATTCATCGGCCAGTTTGGGATTCAGCGAATCCGCGCCGAAGTATTTGCCCCACATTCCCGGCCAGAGGTGATTGGCTTTCAACCTGAGCAGCAGTTCAAAAACGTGAGTGTAGAATTCATGGTTGAAGCCGCCAAATTTTTCATTTACCCATCCTGACAAGGCCGGGGCTTCGTCATTGATGAAAATGCCGCGATATTTTACCTTGGGCTCGCCGAGAGTATAACGTCCAGGCCGGATATAAATGCTGGCTATTTTCTTCACCGGCACATCCGCCCACCAATACCAGGGCGAGACGCCAATCTTTTGCGACAAATCGAACATGCCGTAAATGGTCCCGCGTTTGTCGCTTCCGGTAATTACCAGAGCGCGCTCGACACCGGGAAACGGCTTCTCGATTGTCTGGATGAGAAATGTTTCCCATTTTCCGGCAATATCCTTGACCTCCAGTTTATTTTCCCGGATAAGTTCGTCGATAAGCGGACTTTTTCCGATTGTTCCAACGATGACGACTTCCTTTACAGTTGGCACTTTGTTTAATGCAATTTCAGGTTGGATATTCGTTACAGCCTTCAGATCGGATTGGAACAAATCGAGCGCCCGAAGAACTCCCGGAAAATCCTGCGAACTGGCGTACAACGGCGCAACTATACCAGCCTCTGCCAGAGTGAAACCACCTTCAATCTTTTCGGCAGAAATACAGGATTCGAATGCAAAGACCTGTGATGCATACGGGGCCAGGACCATTAAACTGCAGATTAGAAAAACATGCAGATTCCGACGGTGCAATCGGGAAACATCCTGCCTGATGGACACATTTTGGTTGCTTTCTGATTTCCTTTTCATTGACATCCCCTGTTTGAGCAGTCTTTTAAATATCTTAGCATAATCATTATTTAACCGATTCAATTTTACCAATAATCAGCCTTCCCGCCAAACGATATATAAGATTACCTGTTTATGTCCATGCAGTCCGGTACAGGTTGAGCGGTAAAATCGTATATTCTGAAATTACCACTGACCTGTAAAAACCCCAACAGATACAACAGACCGTCATAATAGCGATAGAGGCCATCCGGAATAGGAGTTTGCCACAACTCAGCGACGAATTCTTTTCTATCCGGATTGTCAGATGCCAGCGCCGCCACTGCATTCATAGCAACCAAACCGGCGCTGTGGTCGTTGTCTAATTTCTTTCCGTCTAAGGTGAACAGATTCCCATAAGTACCCATTCCCTGAGAATGGAAAAAATTCAGCAGGCGGTTTGACTGCATAATCGCCCAGTCATCCCTGGCAAACCAGACATAATCAAGCGCAACGTTCATCGCTACCCGCCAGGCGTCATATTGAAAATTAACCTGACTGCCGCCCCACGGCGGATTGACGGGACTACCGTCGAAACGGGCATAATCGGGAGTCAATCCTGTGACCGGATGGGCTGTTTTTTTTAAGAAGGTTCGGCTGGCGGCCGCAGTTTCGCACCAAAAAATATTTTCCTTATTTGCCCAGCGCGCCCATAATTCGTAAAAATGCGGCAAATGATAGGACGGGTCGGTAAAATCATCGGCGTTGCCGACTGGAACGAAAACAACCTGCTTCTGCTCTTTATTGAACATATTGGTAACGACCCTGGTACTATTGGAGGATTCGGTTTTATTTAACATCGCGTCCAGGATCACCTGGGCTTCCGCCTGATAATTGTAAATGCCTTCGCCATTGCCCCAGCGGGCAGCCGCCAGAAAAAGGGCCATGACAAACCATTCCTCACCATCGGATGCTGAATTATCATCGATTTTTTTTCCATCGGTCCGGCAATGCCAGGCAAAATAGCCTTGACGTTTTTTATTTTGATGTTGCATATAGGTTTTAGTCCATTTCCAAAGCCGATCGAACTCCATTTTTTTATTTAACTGCACGGCGATCATCATTCCGTAAGACAGGCCTTCCGTGCGAACATCCTTGTATTCGATATCTTCAATGTAGGCCATATCGGGTTCTACCGGGTAATAGACCCGTTGAGTTTGATTGTCGCCATAGTATAATTGTTGAAAAACACTGTCGATTCTCGCGTTTACCCGAGCTGCGCTCAAACCCAGTAATTCTGTAAAAAGGTTAGGATATTCCCCTGTGTAGTATGCACCAGTCCTGTCTGAGGCGTTAATCGTTTTATTCATATCAGAGGAGAATCCGTTACCCCGTTGAATGCAAATAGTCAGAAAAAGGATAAAGAGAAGATTTTTCTTTTTCATAAGCACGGTCTCCTGGCCAATCTTATCGTATAATTTATATCTTCATTTGATGGCATATTTTCTTACTTTGCCATAATCTAAAATGATTTAATTGGTTTCAAAGTTTTTTAAAACTGACTTTCTACAAAACCGCAATTTATTTTTCCGGCATGAAGGTCAATTTGTTCAAATGATTACTTTTTTGATGGTTTCCAGGCGAAATTGTCTGAACTTTAACTCTCTTTTTAAATATAAAATTGAAATAGGTTTACATCTCTATTATTTTTTTAATTAAATTATACACCGATTATTTGATTGATGAGAATTATTATGCAGGCATTGGCAGATATTTTACTACTCCCGATTCCGGTGAAGAATTGGTTCAAATAGCGATGTTTATTGACAGGTTTTTAGAAATTGGGAACAACCAGCGATTGTTTATAATAGCGGAAAACTATCTTGAATACAGACAATCTGCTCGCGTGAAAAAGCATGAGTGCAAAAACGCCATTTGATTTTTAAGGCTTTTTCGAGGATCTTATGAAAAAATCGCCCAAATATTTTATTGATATCTATATAAAATATTTATAATTGTTGAAATTTGATTTATTTAACTGATGCCGCATAGTAAAAAAAATGAACCGGGGAATCTAATGAAAAAAATAACGATAGGAGATGTTGCTAAACGAGCAGAAGTCTCCAAGGGAACGGTTTCAGCTGTTATAAATGGTAAAAATACAGTCAATCCTACTACCCGAGAGCAAATACTGAAAATAATGAAAGATCTAAACTTTCGTCCCCGCGGGATGGCCAGAAATTTAAAAAACGGGGATCATGATCGCAGTATCGGATTAATCATCAAAGATTTGAATTATCCATTTTATACAACCATAGCCGCCGGCGCCAAAGAGTATGCTGACAGTAAAGACTATTCGGTAATTGTTGCCAGCTCAGAAAACGATCATGAATATGAGAAGAAATTTACACATCTATTTTCGACAAAAGATATAAAAGGGGCTATTATCGCGCCTCTTGTCGAAGGCATGGCGGAGATAGAACATCTCTTCAAATTGAAGATGATCAATTATCCCTTTGTCCTATTAGAACATGTCAAAGGAATCCAGGCCAATGTCGTGGCGATCGATAACCTGAAGGCCATCAAAAAAGCAGTCAAGTACCTAATAGACAGTGGCCACACCAGGATTGTCCACTTTGCCGGGCCGCCTCAATCATCCCATACCCAGGAACGGATTGAAGGTTTCAGGCATGCTTTTAGCGAAAGTCCATTGGTTTTTAATAAGGACATGATCGTATCGGTCGGATCCCGTCACGAAGAAAGCTTCGGCAACACTCTGAACTACTTCAAAAACAGAAACCGGGCGGATTATCCGACCGCAATAGTCTGTTTCAATGACCAGCAAGCTCTGTCAGTCATGACAGCTCTGAAAGAATTAAATATCCGTGTGCCGGATGACATCTCCATTATTGGCAATGACGACATTTCTTACGCCAAATTTTATCCGGTGCCCCTGACAACCATCCGGGCTCCTCAACGCGAAATCGGCATGAAGGCCGCTGAAATCCTAATCCGGAATATCGAATCGCCGATTATTATCCCTAATGAAAAAGTGATTCTGGAAACCGAATTTGTCGTCCGGGAATCGTCGCGGGTATTAAATTCCATTTAGGACGGATCGTTCCCTTTACGGGATTGTAGCAGATTTCATTTTAAAACGAAGCCGAGAGATTCGGCGCTGAAGAGGTTGAGGGCCGAACACCATGTCAGTTTCACTGCTTATTTAATTACTATCATCCTTTTCATATTTTCAAAATCACCGGCTTTGATCTTATATAAATAAATACCTGAATTCAAATCCCCGGCGTTAAAATGAACCGAGTATTTTCCGGGCGGCATTTTTTTATTCACTAATGTCCGTATTTCCCGGCCTAACAGATCATAAATCTGCAACTGTACAAAACTCTCGACCGCAATTGAATAGTCGATCGTTGTTGTCGGATTGAACGGATTGGGATAATTCTGGAATAATGTAAAATCTGCCGGGAGTTCACTGTTTTGCTTAATTGCCGTAATCTCTGTTCCGGTAACGAAAGCGGCCACGTCTGAATAATCGCTTTCGCCATTTTTATTTATCGCACTGACACGCCAGTAGATGACTTTTCCAGCGCCTAAAATCCCTGACTGAAAAAGCGTGTCCGACACGGTGGTATCGACAACTATTGATGTGAAGTCACTCTTAGTTGCAACCTGTAAGTGATAAGACGTCGCTTCATCTGACGGACACCATGTGAAAAGAGGATTTCGCGTAACATCATCTAATCCAACCGGATAAGAAGGAACTGGCGGCACCGGCGGCAATGGTATTGCAACATATTCCTGCAGCCATTCTAAAGCAGGCCGCGGTCTTCCGGTATAATTCACAAGATAGGCATTCACCTTCCACATATCGTCTTCCATATACCCCCACAGCGTTATGCCCTTTACGCTGGGATGTTTCCAAAAGATCGGAAAATAGGTTTTATAATTCTCCGTTTGAACCGAATCGTCTTCTTCGTTTATATCAAATTCTGTGATATAAATCGGCAGTCCTGTATCAGCCAGACGATCCAGGTTATCTTCTATCGTTGGAATCGAATAGGTGTAGCCGGAACCTTTAAATTCAAAATAATGGCCTTGGATGCCAATTCCATCAATAAGTCCTCTTTCTTGTAAAAGATTAATGATCTCCAAATATGTATTAGTGTTGGTACTGGAATGCAGGATATTGAAGTCATTGATTAAAAGTGCGGTGCTATCAGGCATGTATTGACGGGCCAATTCAAACGCAGTGATTACCCAATCCCAGCCGGTTGCACCATCACCGCCTAAAGCTTGTTTATAATTTGCCCTATCATTAGTTCCATCCGGAGGATTGTGACCAAGCAACGGTTCATTGACCACATCTACAAAATCCATTTTCGGATAGCGCTCGCCGACAAGCCGGAACCATTCTTCAATCTCTTCCCGCTGCGAAGCGGAATCCAAATCCGAAATCCAGGATGGTTGCTGGGCGCCCCAGACTAAAGTATGGTGCTTGTAGAGAATGCCCTTGGTAAGCGCCATATTATAAATATTATCCAACGGTGTCCAGTAATAAGAATCGCGGGTATATTCCACACTGCCCCATTTACCAGCATTTCCCGGAGTCACCTGATTCCAGTATTTAGTGTAATTGGTGTAAATCGTATTACCGAGACAATTGCCTACAAATTTACTCATTCCCTCGGCCATCTGACCGAACAGGGGATTCAATATGCCTGCACTCAATAGTGTCCCGCTTATCAAAACGGCAAACAGATTATTTCTTTTCATAGGATTGGTCCGTTTCCTTTTCACTTTACTCGGCTAGGAAAGCCCCTACGTGTTTATCATTTTCGCGTTTTTCTCTCAATAAATTAGCAATTTTTTTCGGCAATTCCATGCCACTATCGAGGGCGGAAAAGCCTGGCAGCAGGCGGTAATTTTTAAGTTCGACGCTCTGAAATAAGGGCCCGCTATACTCAGATAAATATCGGCTATTTGCGGAGAATCGCGTCTGAATTTTTCTAAAATCTTCCAGCGACTGGCAGGCAATCCGGCATTGTTCATTCTTTACCGGACTCCACCAGATCAGCGGCTGGCCAGCCGGTTTACTTCCCTGCACATAAACGTTGTAATCCATGGTTTTCATTTGGGGCTCTGTTAGTTGTTTACAGAGTGTCGACGGCTGCCAGACATACAGCAACGGGCGTGTAAAGTTCGCATCGCCATACATCAGATTGTTGACGAAAACATGTCCTTCCCTTTCGTCTACGTCGGGACCGGTGGAAGGGTGCCAGCCGAAATGATCGCCGACGGCACTGCGTTCATTGCGGGCGATGCAGGCGGTACTGTTAATAAAGGAATTGTTATAAATCTGAACGTTCGAACTGTTGAGCGCCCAGAGTCCATGGTCGCAATTGACGAAAACATTGCCAGCACAAATAGCGCCCCTGGAAATTTCAAAGAAAAAGCCGTTATCGCTCGGCCACGGCCGGTCGATGGAAAATTCATGTTTATCGTTACCGACTCCTTCGATCCAGTTATTCGTAAAAACGCCATCGACTTCCCCCACATCGTACCAAATCCCGTTTGAATATGGCAGATCGATGACCAGATTATCGTTGCAGGTTACCCGGTAACATTGGTTGAAAATCTTGACCGCGGCGGGATAATAGCCGGTAATTTGCTCGATATTGTTGCGTGTGAAAATGTTCTTCTCCAGCAATACGTCATTCGACGCAATGATGTAAATCCCTTCGGTACTGGTATCGCTGACCTTACAACTGCGGATTGTCGTTTTATCTCCGCGCAGATAACCGGCCACCCGGGAACAGTAGGAAATTTCACAATTTTCGATCGTCGTACCGACCACTTCCTTGCCATGCGCGCTTTCCGGAGAAAGCCCTTCCGGTTCGGTGCCTTCGATCTCAAGCGCCCGGTAAGCATATTGCGTGAATGTGATTCCACGGAGAGTGTATCCTTTTTTATCGGATGTCTTGTCGTGACACGGTTTGGTCGTTCTGAGAAGCGCCACGTCATAGGCGGTGATTTCGACTAATTTATCTGTGGGATCGACGCCGATATAGACGGCCTTGTTGTCGTAATCAATATAATAACTGTTTTCGTCAACCTGGCCTTCCCAGCCGACGGCTTCTAAAAACCGGCCGTTCACGAATACCATGTCATTGTTAAAGCGATAGAGCGGCGTCCGCTTTTCCTCGAAATCGCGCCGCCACCAATCGTCAGGTTTGGAGGGGAACAGGCGGGACCAGGAAGTTTTCCATAATCCGTTACCCAGGTTTTTCCAATTAGTCGCGACGCAAGTTCCTTTCAGGACAGGTAGTTCGTCTTGATATGGCTGGATCGTAATGCCTTGATTCAATACCAGATTGCCGGTGCGATAAATGCCGCCCCGCAGGATAATGGCATCGCCGGTCTTCACTTGATCGATGGCGGTTTCCAGAGTTGTAGGATTCGTCAGTTTATCTCCGGCCACTTCGGCTTTTCCATCGGTTGCGACGTAATAGATTTTACCTTTGACCACCGCTAAATCGTAGGTTTTATGAACCGGGCCATAAGGTCCGCCGGAGGGTTGAGCCAATGCCATTGAACCGGCCAACAGGAGAAGCAGGTAACCCGTAGAAAACCGTTTACGGCAGTTCCGGGATTGGGATTCAATTTCTTTCGTGGGATTTAATTGCATATCAATTCCTATTATAATTCCTCACTAAGTGCGCAAAATTACAAAGTATTTTCTCTCATGCTGGAATAAATTTGATCCTCAAATTGTTCATTTCAATAAAACGAATTTCTTCGTTTCCACATGATTCCCGGCCTTCAATTGATACAGATAAATCCCACCAGCCATTCTACTGGCATCAAAGGTAACCGAGTAATTTCCGGCTGACCGAACGCCATCGAACACCGTTGCAACTTCCCGCCCGAGCAGATCGTAAACCTTTATACACACGTCACTCGTCACTAGTAACTTGTAACTAATCACGGTCGTCGGATTGAAGGGATTGGGATAATTCTGATTAAGAACATATTCGTTGGCATACGCATTATCAAACTTATCTACTGAGACGATAGGCATACCATATTTAATAATAGCACCTTGATTTGTCAGAGCCCACCCGTTTCTGTCATCCAAAAAGTAAATATCTCTTATCCAGTCTAAACTGTCACATTCAAATTGACACATCCAGGATTTACCGTTATCGAGGGTATAGTAGATTTTATCAACCACCGAAAGCCAACCTTCAAAAGAGTCAAAAAAAACGATATTGGTTAAAGATTTGCCTTCCAATGTTGACTGCCGGGTCCAGGTCTTCCCACCATCCAGAGTTAAGTATAACGATACACTATCATGCCACGCACTACTTATTATCCAATCTTCACTGACCCAACCGATGCTGTCATTTAAAAAATAAATGTCACTGGAATACTCTATGGGTATGGACAATTTCTCCCAAACTTTTCCTCCATCAGTTGATTTATAGAAAGATTTAAGTAAGATTTGCATAGCAAAACAAGTAGGACTATTTGAGCAATCCAGGTAGGAGAATCCATACTTATTAAAGTTATAAGATTTTGACCAGCTGCCACCATAATCGCTTGAACAATGAACCTCGCCAAAATTTGAGATAAAGTAGATACTATCGCCTACACCGGGACCTAAACTACTGTAGATTAATCCGCTATCACCATTAACTTCAACCGTTGTCCAGGTATCCCCACCATTATTTGTACGGATGAGTGTTCTATCATATCCGGTAGCAAATCCAGTCTGATTATCCATAAAATAAATTGATACAAGTTTGTTCTCAGTCTCACTGACCTGAGACAACCAGGTAGTGC
>Ga0074199_1000418_pt1 | contig 70414 bp, 58 predicted proteins | sample EPASupsiteSAE347_FD_64528 | JGI IMG/M metagenome (GOLD analysis project Ga0074199, IMG submission 64528) | Bioremediated contaminated groundwater from EPA Superfund site, New Mexico - Sample SAE3-47 | ecosystem: Environmental > Aquatic > Deep subsurface > Groundwater > Contaminated ... | reverse complement strand
CCCCCCGATCGGTTACCCTTTCAGAGTTGGCTTTGAGTAGTAGTTCTTTCACGTATTACCGTGCGGTCCTCCTACAGGGGACTTGCACCCCATTTGCAACGCGCCCATGCTGGGCGCACACCAGCCGTCCGATGGTACGCGCTGACGCGCGCCCCTCAACGGAGCTGTTGGACAACGGAATGAAAAGAAGGAAGATTGATCATGACTGACTTCAAGTTCAACTGCCCCCATTGCCAGCAATCACTAGAAGTACCTGAAGAAATGTGCGGCCAGCAGATCAATTGTCCGTCATGCAGTCAAGCGATCAAACTGCCTGACCCGCAATTCAAAAATTTAGATATCAGACATAAAGAGTTGGACGCGACACATACTCCGCAACCGAAGAACGTTAAACCCCAAACCGGCGATGTGGAGCAACTTCTTGCCGTGAAACGAAAACCGAAGAAATAGCGATGAATATGCCTGCTAATCGCCTGCAGTTTATATTTTATCCGCGGCGGGCAAAACAAAACCAAAGCGTGGCGTTGGAATAATGACAATGCAAACAGGAATGCCGGCATGAGCGAAATAACCAACAATGCAAATGAACTGAGCATGCTTTCCAAGCATGAAATTGAAAAGCTGGAGAAAAAGGCGGCCGAACCTTTCTATGCGGATAAAGGCCATCACGTGGGAATGAAAAACATGATTGCCATCAAACCACATCACTTTGTTGACATCGTGACGGCATTCGGAGAGGGATGCTCCGAGTTCAAACCCCATCGCTACGGCCACGCGGTGCACAGCGTGGCAAACGCGATCCTTGCCAACCGGGACACGAACCTCCGCATGGAACTGGGCGCCGATGACATTTGCCGGCCCTGCCGGCACAATATCAACGGCCTGTGCGACGACACAATAGACACCTCCTTCAGACCCGCGGCCCCGAAATCCAAGCGGGAATGGAACCTGATCATTGACCGGCGCTGGTGTGAACGGCTTGGCATTCAGCAGGATGACCGGTTGACGGCCCGCGAGCTCTGTTCGCTCATCCGCGACCGCGCCGGCGACATCACTGATATCTACCGGGAGATTCCCATTGACCGAACAGCAGAGAGGCAGACGAAACTGCAAAAAGGAGTCGCGAAGTTCCTGGAACAAGAGCGCGCCGAACCAGCCGGCTGAAGGCGGCCTTTGGCAATACGCCCTGACCGCGACATTCACTCTAAAAACATGCCCCTTGCAGTTTTTTTCAATTACCGAGGCTTGCGGCGCGGCGGTATTCGGAGAGTTCGTAACCAAGCACCCCCCGCACCTGGGCAATTTTCCAACGCAGACGGCTGGCGTCCGTCATATAATCCATGCTCGGCTCCCAACCCAGGCGCGAATCCTTTTCAACCAGCGGGATGGTTGCCTTTGCATTGGCTATTTCCCGGCGGGCGACTTGTTTCATTCCGGACAGAATCTTTTTAATTCCATTGGGGTGGTCGGCCAGCAGCAACTGCTGGTTAAGCTTCCACCAGTGTTTAACATTGATGGTCGTGCAAATGCAGTTGTTCACAAACCGGCCCAGATTAAGCAGATGTTCGCCGGCCGGTCTTTTATTAACGGGCATGAGCGGCAGGGATTTCTCAAGCCGCATGATTCCCCTCTGCCATAAAACAAGCATCTTTTCCAGCCAGCGGATTTCAACGCCGATCCGGACTGAACCGGGCGACTGCTGGGAGCTCTCAAACGGCTGATAATACGTTATGGCGATGTGCTGCGATTTGAACCAGGCATGCCATGAAGACGGGATATCAAGGTGTTTTGACGCAAAGGACCGGCTCAGATTGGGATGGAAAATGAGCGGATAGGAAGGCCCCACCCGGAACGGCCCGTATTGATCCTCGTTGGTCGGGATATAGAGACGAATCGCCTCGCTCCATGCTCCCCAAGCCTCAACAACATGTGCCGCCGCTTCCCGCCCATAATCACGGACGGCGATTTTACGCATCAGCTCATTGGCCGGCGGACTTGGTTTCCAATAAGCCCACTTGGCTAGCTCGCTGACAAAAGAAGGCCACCAGCCGTAATGATGCGACTCCATCAGGCCGGACAAGCCCCATTTTTCATGCGCTTTTAAAATGGACTGATGCCGGCGCGACCATTGCATGGGGACCGGCTCATACGGAATGACCCCGAAGTCCCAGGTCAGGCCGCCGGTGTTGCTCATGGCATAGAGGCGGATATTGCGCCGGTGGGCTTCCCGCGCCTCACTCGCGAAATAGCGGCCCGGACCTTCAAATGATATCGTGTAATCAACGCATACATGCGTGGCGTTGCCGCGGCGGACCTGTTCAAACATTTCAAAGGTGACCAGGAGCGTGATGTCCGTGGGCAAAGTTTTGATGAGAGCCAAGCGCTCTTTTTCCGGCGTCCAGCCCCAGTTATAGGTCCAGAACACGATTTCCGCGTCAGGACTATATTTGCGCACCGCGTTTTTAACCATGTTTACCCATTGCGGATAATCACGGCAGGGCCACCAGCCTGGGCTGGGTTTGGTCGGCGGCAGGCCGTTTTCCAGGGGAGCATCATGCGCCCGGCCGCTTGTCCGTTTATCCTTGCTGGGGAATTCAACCGATTCCCCGACCAGCACCACGCCTTTGGCGCGGGGACAGGCCTTGAACAAAGCGCCGTAGGTGTCTTCGTAATATTTTTTTGCGTCCGCCTCATCGGGATGTTTGGTGCTTTTAAGATAGCTGTACAAATAAACATCCAAGCCGTATCCGGCGGCGCGGTCAACCAGGTTGTTGAAGTCCTGATAACCCATGGTGGTATGGTCAACGCCGCGCGCAAACACGAGGATGGAATCAATTCCGTAATGAGCCATGGCGTTCAGATGCGCATCGGGGAACTGATCAATCCCCCAGCCCGAATGAATCATGCGCGGCGAAAAAACCGGCGCTCTTTTCACGTCCTGCAGTTTAAGAAAGGGGGCTTCGCGGAAATTCATCAAGTCCTCAAGATAATAGCCGCCCTGCGCCGCGCCCCGCTCGTCAAAGCCGCAGACGACAATGTTGTTCTTTGAACACACCATCCGGTAACTGCGCGGCCTGGACAGCCCGCGGCCCAGATCAGGCAGATCAATTTTGGTCGCAAAAACAATCGTTGGCAACGAACCGCTCCCGGCCGACTTCAGATTTTTGACTCTGACCAGAAGGACCGGAACGTTCATGCTCATCTGCAGATAATCCTGCAAATCGCGGGCCGCGTTAAGCATCAGCGGGGATGCTTTCTGGCCGACCGCTATGCGCCAGTCCGCGCCGATTGCAACCTCATCCGCCCCTGGTTTAAGATCAGGATTGCGCCGGTCGGGAACATGCACCTGTTCCAGGCGCCGGCGAAATTCATAATTGCGCTCCGTTTTTCCAAATGACCGGTATTGGCCGTTCATAGATTTATTTTCCCTTCTCAATCAACTTTTATTATGGATTTTCTGATGGTCAGATATTGAAAATGATCACCCCGCCTGCTCAAGCGCCGCATACATGGCCATGATGTTTTCCGGCGGAACATTCGGCTGGATGTTATGCACCTGGCAAAAGACGAACCCGCCGTCCGGAGCAAGATCGGCGCAGCGGCGGCGGACTTCTTCCCTGACGTCGCCGGGCGTGCCGCTGCCAAGTACCTGCTGGGTGTCGCATCCGCCGCCCCAGAAGGTCAGGTCTTTTCCGAATTCGCGTTTCAGCTTTTTAGTATCCATGTTCGCGGCGCGCACCTGGACAGGGTTGATGGCATCCACCCCGATTTCAATCAAGTCAGGAATAAGATCATAAATGGAGCCGCACGAGTGCAAAAGCAGGGGCTTGCCGCTGAGTTTTTTGATCAACCCCCACAGACGGGCATGATGGGGCTTGATCATTTCGCGGTAAGTTTCCGGCGCAATCTGCGGGCCGGTCTGGGTGCCCAGATCGTCATTCACCTGGATAACGGAGCAATATTCGCCGACCGCTTCCACATAGCGGCGCACCCGTTCCTCGTAACAATCAACCAGCCGCCCCATGAGCGCATGCGCCAAGGGCTTGTCGGCCAGAAGGTCTATCATGAAATTTTCAAAACCGCGCAAAATCTGGCCGGCGGCAAACACATGCACCCACAAATTGCCGACGATGGCCCGCTCGGTTTTTTCGTAAAGTTCGCGGGCCTTGCGCCGGAGATCATGGTAGTCCTCGTCGCAGAACGACGGCCAGTCAAAACTTTTAAGATGCGCCAATCCGGCCTCAATATCGGCGGGCGCATTGACATTGGCAAGCGCATGGCAACAAGTGTCAAAGTAATACGACCCCGGCGGACACACGGCCGCCAATGTGCCGTCTTCCGCCATAAGCTCCATGCCGCCGCCGGCCGTGTTGCGCAGGCTGGCTTTGGCCGGCATTTCGCACGGCGAACCATCATGCAGACGCCATGGTTTCCATGCGCGCGGCTCAATCAGCAGGGGCAAGGCATCGGCGTTAACGGCATCAAGCACTGCCGGCTCAACCTTCGCGATCATCTGTGAAAGGTCATAAATTTGTGTTCTTCCGCCGGCCAGCCCCATGAATCCTTTCAAACGGTTATAAGCAATCCCGTGAATACCCGAAGATTCCGAGGCGCCCAAATCCACCGGAATACGGTCCGGCGCGCGGTGGGCTAAAGCGGCTTCAATGCGTTCGCGGCTGGTCATGGTGTTTTTATCCAAGGATGCGTCTGCCCTCGTCCAGGAATATGCCCTGCAGATTCATTTTCAGCGCTTCGGGCCGGGGGGAGTGGCTCAATCCGGTTTCTTCGGTAATTTTGCCGTTTTTGATTAATTCATACAGAACATGGTTGAAGGTTTGCATGCCTTCTTCCGTGCCGGTTTCAATCGCGGCCGGCAGAGTTTCCATCTGATTTTCCATGATGAGCTTGCGCACGGTGGGAGTATTAAGCATTACCTCAACCGCCGGAAGAACGCCGCCTTTTTCGGCCGGCACGAGCCGCTGGCAGAGGGCCGCCACCAGGTAGTTGGAGAGCGTAACGCGAATCTGGTCGCGCTCATCCTGCGGAAAGAAATCAAGGATGCGATGAATAACGTAAGCCGCGGAATTGACATGCAATGTGCTTAAGACAAGATGGCCGGTCTCGGCCGCGGCCAGCGCCACGGAAAAGCTGATGTGGTCGCGCATCTCGCCGATCACAATCACATCCGGGTCCTCGCGCACAACGTGCTTGAGCGCGGAATGGAAGGATGGCGTGTCAAGCCCCACTTCCCGCTGGGTAATAAAAGACTTATCATCCTTGAAAATATATTCCACCGGGTCCTCAACCGTTATAATCCGGCAGCATTGGTTTTTATTGATCAAATCAACCATGGCCGCCAGCGTGGTGGATTTGCCGGAGCCGGTGGCGCCGCAAAGCATGATCAGGCCGCTGTCCGCCAGGACAAGCTTCCGCAGAATCGGCGGCAGATGCAGTTCTTCAATGGTCGGAATCCGCTCTTTCACATGGCGCAAAGACATGGTCGGCAAACCACGCGCAATAAAAACATTCACCCGGAAACGGCCAACCGCCTCTTCAACGTATGAAAAATCCATTTCATGCAGCATTTCTTCCGGTTTTTTCAAATGGGCGGGCAGAATATCATCAAGCAATGCGCTGATTTCATCCGCCCGGACAACGGGCAGACCGCTATCCACAAGCTGGCCGTTGATTCTGAAAAAAGGGGGCTTGTCCGGCTTGAGGTGAATATCAGAGGCGTCCTGCGCAACGGCCCGCTTGAGAATATTGCCTGCCAGGGACACAGTTATTCACTCCAAAAAAATGTCATTTTTTAAAGGCGGATTAATTTTTTCCGCCCGCCATGCCGCCGCGTTAAAGGCATGGCCGAAAGGATGGTTAATCAACAGGATTACTTATGAGAAAGAGTAATATAGGAGGCTTCTCCCTCTTCAAACATCTTCAGGTTTTTATCAAACTGGCCGAGAAAATGAACGGAATAACTCCGCCAGAAAACATGGATCGGCAAGAGAATCACGGTGCCGACATACGGAATCAACACGGTGCAGCACAGTAAACAGCAGAGAAAAACGGTAATAAATCCGATGGCCAGGGCCAGGGCCGCCCTGAAAAGCAGGTATAAGATAAAAATGCCGGCATATCTTCTGAACAGCCCGAAAAAAGCGCTCCAGCCTTCCATGATCCGGCAGGACCGCCGGGCCATGATGGGAATCACAAAATCCTCCAAAAAAGCGCGAACCGTCACCGCGGTAAGCAGAAAACACAGGAGGAAAACCGCGCCGGCCCCAACGGCCGCCGCCGCATGCCAGCCAAAATGAGAACGCGACAAGTCCGGCCAGGCAATCAGCGCGGCCAGCCCGAGGCCAAGGAACAGCACGACCGTTGCGGCAAGGCCGAAGCAGATTAAAAACAAAAAACAGGAATTACCCTGCGCGCGGAACTTGTGCCATGGCTGAAGAATTTCAGCCCGATTCCCGACCACATTGTCCAGGAACATGAATTTACCGCGGCAGCTCAGCCACAAAAAAAGCAGCCAGACCACAAAACCCACCATGACAAGCAGAATCACCAGCGGAATTATAAAGAAGAGATGGGCCATAATCCATTCCCACACAACCTGGCCGCACTGGGAGGCTTGATCCTTTTTACATTGGCCGGGATTGAAGTTAAACCACCCCTCCATTCCGGTCTCCAGCAAGGCGAGCCAAGCGGTGAACCCGATCACCATCCATTTGACGAAATTAAACGGCTGAAAAAGAACCCGGCGAACGGTTTCCAAGGCCATGCCAACCGGCATTAAAACAGACGGATTTCTCATCCTAGCACCTCCTCCGCGCCATAATAACTTGTCCCGCCGCCAAGGCAAGGTTTTTTTCTGCATTTTGAAACGCCTCCGGCAGCGAAATGCCGGGCGGGTTGATGCACCGGCATTCCGTGATGCCCGCCGAGCCCAGATCGGTCCCCTCCTCCACCGCCCCGCCGAGCGCAACCACATGCTTGCCGTATTTTTGCGCCAGCCGGCCGACGAATGCCGGTATCTTGCCAAAGCCGGTCTGCGCATCAATGCGGCCTTCGCCGGTGAAGATGACATCCGCCCACGCCACAGCCTGTTCAAGACCGATCCGGTTCCCAACCCATTCGGCCCCGCCGGAAGGCGCGGCGCCGAAAAAGGCGGCGCAGCCGGCGCCCGCGCCGCCGGCCGCCCCTGCCCCGGCAATTTCCGCAACGTCAACGCCAAGATTTTTTTTGACAATTTCCGCCCAGTGCGCGAGATTTTTTTCAAGCAGTTCCACCTGGGAGGGCGTGGCCCCTTTCTGCGGACCGAAAAGCCGGGCCGCGCCCTGGGGGCCGAGCAAAGGATTCCTGACATCGGTCACGCAAGTGATTTCCGTTTCGCTGAGGCGCGGATCGGAATGGGAAACATCTATTGCTTCCAGCAGGCCGAGACGGCCGCCGCCGGCCGATATTTGCTTTCCGTCCCCATCCAGAAACCTGAAGCCAAGCGCCGCGGCCATGCCACAGCCGGCGTCAACGGTGGCGCTGCCGCCGAGGCCGATGACGAGCTGCCGGCAACCACGGTCCAGCGCCTTTGCCATCAACCTGCCCGTGCCGAATGTTGAAGCAATCAGCGGATTATATTCCTCCGGTCCCTTCAGCCGCGCCAGTCCCGAGGCTTGCGCCAGCTCAATCACCGCCAGCGCGCCCACCTTAAGCCAGGGAGCCTTGACCGGGCGGGAAAGGGCATCAAAGGTGTCTTCCTCCATGTAATCGCCGCCTGGGCAGCGGGCGCAGACATCCAGCAAACCGTCGCCGCCGTCGGAGAGCGGCAAAATTTTAATCTCCGCCTCCGGGCATGATTTGCGGACGCCGGCGGCGATGGCCGCGCCGACCCGGGAGGCGCTCAGGCATTGCTTAAAACTGTTCGGAGCAATCAAAACTTTCACTGGTTCACTGGTTGGTCAACGGGTGCGGAGCATTAACAGAAGACCGATCAACAGAAAGAAAACATTGGGCATCCAGGCGCTGACGGCCGGCATCAGAAGCTGATTCTTGCCGAGCCACTGGCCGAAGGTCATCAGAAAATAAAAGGAGAAGAAAGTCAGCAGGGCAAACATCACGCCGATGAGCGCCCCTTTGCGGGCGGTGCGCACGCCGAATGGAATGCCGAAGAGCACGACCACAAAACAGGTCCAGGGCATCGCGAGCCGGGCATGCAAATCAACGAGAATGCGGGCGCGGGTCCGGTCGGAAAGATTTTTACGCGCCGCCAGAAAGCGCCACAGGTCCCAGGCCGAAAGAAACTCCATGTTGGTCACCTCGTGCATAAAATCCTCCGGCGTTTCATTCCACTCGGCCATCTGCCGCAAAGGCTCATAGGTCGGCGCGCCGATCGGGCTGTTGTAAAAATCATACTTTTGCATGTTCACATTAAACAGCCACCAGCGGCCGTCAAAGTATTTCGCCTCATCCGCCCGGATGGCCTCAAGGTCCGAGCCGTCCGCCCTCTGCTGGACGACCTTGACACCCTGCATGTCGTGCGACGCGAGGTCAAATTTTCGTATGATCCAGATGCGCCGCTGGTCCTCGTTTTTATAGGGCAGGTCAAAAGCATAACGCGTGGAAAGGTCGCCGCCTTTTTTCTGGCTGTTGATAAACTGCCAGGCCAAATAGGCCGAGCGGGGCGCCACCGTTTCCTGCAGGACGCTGATAACCAGGCTGATGACAATGCCGGTCATCACGATCGGCACCGTAATGCGATAAAAGCTGATGCCGCTGGCGCGCATGGCCGTCAATTCATTATGCTTGCTCAACTGCCAGAGGCTGTAAAGCAATCCCAGGAGCAGCGAGATGGGGACAATGTAGACAAGCAAGGACGGCATGACAAACAGGTAATACCGGAACACCTCCCCGAGGGGTGTTCTGGCGTCAATAAAATCGGATAGGTGGTCAAAGAGATCAACGATCACAAACAGCAGGCTGAAAGTGAAGAGGGCATAGCCGAATGGAACAACGAACTGCCTGAAGACGTATTTATCAATCAATTTCATTTTAGCGCAATTTTGAACCCGCCCGGCCGGTTTTTCAGCGAAGACGGATGTTTCGCAGAAAAACTTCTCCGCCGAAAAACTGTTTTCCTGCAAGATACCAGTTTGAAGGCTTATTGCAAAAACAAAAGATTTGAATTATGACTTAAAAAAAAATTAAAAATGAAGAACATTTTTTTCTTTCCATTCCGGCGCATTTCCTGCTAGATTTATTTTTATGAACCGTTTTTTATCAGTCTTAATTATTTTTTCCCTTTTCCTGCTGACCGCACGCCTGGATGCCCCGGCCCAGGTGCGCGTAACCAAATCCGCCAGTGAAGTTTCTTTTCTGGACCTTTCCGGATTTAAGAGCGGAGCGGACAATGCGTCCCTCAGCTTCCGCCGCACGCTGGAATCGGACTTGACGCGTTCGGGCTGGTTTAACCTCTCCGGCGGGGGGCGGGCCGAATTTGCGGTCATGGGCAATGTTGAGCCGGATGGTGCGCGCCTCACGGTCCGTTGCGAGGCTTACAACACCATGACCCGCGAAAGGTGTTTTTCAAAAACATACCAGGACGATAACCAGGGCGCGCGCGCGCTGGCGCACCGCGTTGCCGATGACCTTGTCCTTGCCATGACCGGGCGGCCCGGCATGGCGGCGGCCAGAATCGCCATGGTCAGCAACCGCACCGGCAAAAAAGAATTGTATATTTGCGACGCCGACGGCGCCAATCTGCGTCAACTGACCCGTGACAACGCCATCAGCCTCTCCCCCCGCTGGAGCCCGGACGGCAAAAAGATTGTCTACACTTCTTATTACCGCACGCAGTTTCCCGATGTCTTTTTGATTGAGCTTGCCACCGGCGCGCGGCAATGCCTGGCTGATTTTCCCGGCCTTAATTCCAGCGCGGCATTTTCGCCGGGCGGGCGCGAACTGGCGCTTATCCTCTCCAAGGACGGCAATCCCGACTTGTTCATCATGAGCATCAACGGCGACCGCCTGACCCGGCTCACCTACTCCAAAAGGGCGGCGGAAGCGAGCCCTTCCTGGTCGCCGGACGGACAGCAAATTGTGTTCGTCTCCGACTCCTCCGGCACGCCGCAGCTTTATATCATCGGCCGTGAAGGCGGCGAACCGCGCCGCATCGCCGTCGGCGGAGCGCAAAATGTGGATCCCGACTGGGGAGCCAATGGTTACATTGTCTACAGCTCTCTTCTCGGCGGCCAGTTCCAGCTTTATGTCCTTAATCCCGCCACCGGCGAGAGCAGGCAGATAACCGGCCATGATGCCAACTATGAGGATCCGTCCTGGGCGCCCGATGGCCGCCATATTTTCTGCGTGCGGCGGCAAAACTACAATTCACGTATTTTTATTGTTGACACTCTCAGCGCCTCCTGTATAAGTTTACTTCAAGAATCCGTTAAAGGAGACTGCTTTGCGCCCGATTGCTCGGGTAAATATATTAATCACGCTTTTTAGCGCGATAAAACCATAAAACAGACCGCCACAGGCGGATAAATTAGAGGGGGAAAAATGACGAAGAATCGCTGGTTTGCAGTTGTTGCTCTGTTGCTTGTCTGTGCGCTTTGTATGACCAGTTGCCGTGCCCGCAAAGGCGGCCGGCGCGCGGGCGATAATATCGGCGGCGAAGTTGGATCAGGCGAGGCCGGCTCCCTGGCCACGCGGCCGGAAGGCGATCTGAATATCCTGACATCGGTTAAATACGACGCGGTCATGTTTGATTACGACAGCGCTCAAATCCGCGAATCGGAGAGAACCAAGCTTGAAGCGGTGGCGGATTACCTCAAGAAAAACGCCGATGTGGGCGTGATTATTGAAGGCAATTGCGATGAACGCGGCAGTGCCGAATACAACCTTGCCCTTGGTGAGCGGCGCGCCCTGGCGGCCAGAGCATATCTGATCGGGCTGGGAATTGACGGCGCCAAAATGCAGACGAAAAGCTATGGCGAAGAAAGACCTGTCAACCCGGGCCATGACGAATCCGCCTGGAGCGTCAACCGCAGGGATGAGTTTGTCTTCTTTAAGTGATAAGACGACGCTAAACCTAAGTTAATTTTGCCGAAACGGTGATTGGTTCTATTTGCTCCGTGGGTTTTATTTTCAGCTCGCTGGGCGCGGGAGAGATCCTGCTTGTGCTGGCGGTCGCCTTGCTCCTATTCGGAGCGGAAAGATTGCCCGGCATTGCGCGGGCGCTGGGACAGGCCCTGAACGAAATGCGGCGCACGGTCAGCGAGTTTTCCTCTGCCATAATGGATAAAGATTTGCCTTTGCCACCCAAACACAACTCTTCAGCACAGCGCAATCGGCCGGGGATTGAGGAGGGGAAAAGAGAAGGCTAAAAATGCGGAATGGCTCGCCATGCGCCACGAGTGGTGGAATGCAGAATTTTTATAATCGGTATCTCCTGCGGTATATTGTCATAGTCGGATAATTTATGCCTTCACATCCTTTGCACTTTATTCTCTCTGCCGCTTATTCTTGTTCGCTTTCCGTCCATGGATAATAAGGAACCCAGCGGTATTGAACTTGCCTTCGGCCCGGATTGGGCCAGAAAACCGCCGGCAAAATGGTCGGTTGCTTCCGAGACAACTTCGTCCGCGAAGGACGGCCCCGGAAAAATTTTTAAGCATGACAGACGCGAACGGCAAAACGCATCCGGCAGAGCCCGTGATTTCCGCTCTCTTTCTGCCGCGCCGCAGGCGGCCCGGGACGGCCGGTTCGGCCGCCGCGGCCCGAGCCGCACCAAGGACGGCAATTTTGAATCAGGAAGGAAAACTTCCCGCCCGGCGCCGGCGGACAAAAGGCGTTCTCCGCCGGAAGTTTTACCGCGGATGGCCGTGTCTTTTATTCCCGAACGGAGCGGCCTGAAACCGCTTGTCAAACAACTTTCCAGCACGCGGCGCGCCTATTCGCTTTTTGAGATAGCGACAACCTTCCTGAGCAAGCCGGAATTTTACGCGGTAGCCGTTGAGGCAGCCGGCAATGACGGCCAGACGGCGCTTCCCTTTTATCAATGCCTGCAATGCAAAGCCGTGTTCACGGATAAAGCCATGGCTCTTAATCACGGCCTGCACCGGCATATGGATCTTTTTTACGATCAGGAGGAAAAGGACTGCGAACCTCCGCAGGGAAAATTTTTATGCGTGGCCCGCTGCACCCTGAGCGGCCAACTGCTCGGTCCGCCCAATTATCACGGATTCAACGACCGACTGCTGGAACTGCACCGCACGCGTTTTGCCGACCTGCCGATTGACCAATACCGGAAAAAAATAATCAACGAAACCGACCCGGCCTGCATTGAACAATGGAAAAAGGAGGTTTCACGCAAAACGGTTTACCGCACCAAACTGCTGAATGAGCCGGTTGTTTTTGAGCGCAGTTCGCTTCTGGAACGGCATTTTGCCGAGAATTACGCGCCCACCCTGGTGCGCGAAGGCTACCGGTTTGTTGTTCCGGCAACGATCAGCCATGACATGGATGACCGTCAAATCAGACAGTTGATTCAGGACGCCTGGAAAAAGGAAATGCGTTTCCCGATTAACATGGCCTCTGCCATCCAAAAAAGATTTCACCGTCTGGGCCTGCATATTTTCAAGACCGCCAGAATAACTTTTGTCAGCGCCGTCAGGCCGCGCTCGATTGATTCCGCGCAGGCCACCAATACCATCCGCAATATCCTGGAATGGATCAGAATAAATGGCGGCAAAACACGCCAGGATCTGGTGGCCTCCCTTGTTCCCCCCGGCACAGCGCCGGAATCAGCGGCTGTTACCGAAATAGTTAACGCCTTGGTCTGGCTGATTGACCGCGGCCATGTGATTGAATTCATGAACGGCACACTGGCCGTTCCAAACCGCGCCGTGACCGGTAAAAAGGAATTACAAAAAGCCTCCGTTTCGGCCGGCGCCCCCGCGCCATCCGGCAACGCGCACCCGGAAACGGCAACCCGCCAGCCGGAACCCGCCCCCGGACCGATGCCAGTCCAGGCTTAGCCGAAGGAAGATTGAACATGCCGGGAAATACCGATACCAGAGGCGGCGGATTGAAGCTGAAAAAAAACTACTACGAGCCGTCGGCCCAGGCAGAACAGAATATAAAAAACAATCAGGCTGACTCTCCCGCTGTTTTGCCGCCGGCACCATCCTTCCGCCAGCGCAATTCATCGCAAAGACTGCGGCAAAACATGCTTTTTGCGGCCAGCTGGTTTGTTTTTATAGCGCTGGGCAGCGCCTTGATTTATATCCGTTTTTTTTCCGGCCTGCCGGGACTGGCGCCGGATATGCTGAGACAATACGGAATAATCGCCGTCGGGATCGCCTATCTTGTGTCCGTTTTCCTCGCCCTCAAGGACAACATGTTTGACGGTCTGCTGGCGATCATCATCCCCTTTTACCCGTTTTATTATCTTTTCTTAAAGAGCGGGGCCGCCTTGCTCTGCGCTCTTACCGCGGCGCTGCTGGCGGCGTTCGGATTTGACTGCGTAATACTTATCAACCATCACGCTTCAATATTAATTGATAAAGTTTCCGCCTTGATTCAACAGCTGTAATGACCGCTAATTGACAAACTGTTTTGCGCTCAACAAGGGCAACCATGGACCAGCTTGTAAAGGCATTCATCAGCCGCTCGGCACTAAGACACAATGTCCGGCTCATCCAAAAGACAGCCGCAGAGACGCCCATCTGCGCCATGATTAAGGCCGCCGCCTACGGCCATAATGCGGCGCTGGTGGTCAAGGCGCTGGAAGGCATAAAGATCGCCTGCTGGGGCGTGGCCACGATCAACGAAGCAGTGGAACTGCGCGATTTGCATGTGCCGGAACCCATCATGGTCATGCGACCATTGACAAGGTATGACTCTGCAGCGGCCATCAGCGAACAAATCCGCCTGATGCGCAGATTGGACATCCGGCCGACCCTGACCGGGGATGACGTGTTTGACCTTATCGCCAAAACCGCCTCCGATAATTCCGCCCCGCTCCGCGCGCACATCAAAACCGATACGGGCATGGGCCGCACCGGTTGTCCGGCCGAAGAAACTTCCGACCTGTTGCGCAAAGCCGTAAACATCAAGGGACTGGCAATTGAAGGCATTTACACCCATCTGGCCTGCGCGGATGATGAAAATCTTGATTGCGCCCTCGGTCAACTGACAGCCTTTAATTCCACACTTGATAAAATAAAATCCCTGGGCATCAATATTCCAATCCGGCACATGGCCAACAGCGGCGCCATCTTCAGGATGCCGGAGGCGCGTTTTGACATGGTCCGTCCGGGAAGGGCAATCTACGGCTACACCACCCAGCACATAAAGACCTCGGAATATCTTGTGCCCGTCATGCGGGTTGCGGCTCCGGTTGTTTTTACCAAATGGGTCAAGAAAGGAACCGCCTGCAGTTACGGGCATACCTTCAAGTTCCGGCGTGATACGCGCGTCGGCCTTCTGCCGCTCGGTTACGCGGACGGCTATTCACGCCAATGGTCAAACGCCGGCAAGGTTGATTTCCACGGAAAACTGGCGCCGGTGATCGGAAGGATTTGCATGGACCTGACCATTGTTGATCTGACGGATATTCCCGAGGCGACGACCGGCGCACAGCTTTGCGTGATCAGCAACCGGCGCGCGGACCCGCACTCCATGGAATCAATGGCCAAACGCCTCGCCACGCTGCCCCACGAGATCGGATGTGTCCTGGGCAACCGTATACAACGGATACTGACCGAGTAAAAAAAAATTAAAAAATTCCATTGTCAAATTGGCGGTTTATAGTAATTTCTTTTTCAGGAACAGAAACGCAAAAATTTTCCGCGCGCATTTTGAATCAAGACAAAAAAAATAAATGAAGCCTGAAGCACTGGTGCGCTGGACGCTTGAGAATGCCGCCGACCTCTACGGGATCAGGAACTGGGGGATCGGGTATTTTGACATTTCGGAAAAAGGGGAGGTCATCGTGCGGCCGGGCGGCAACAGCGGCGCGAACGCCGTCAGCATCATGGACCTTATCGCGGGGTTGAAGGCACGCGGACACAACATGCCGGTCCTGCTGAGATTCGCGGACATACTGTCAGCGCGCGTCAGCCAGCTCTATGAGTGTTTTAACAACGCCATCCGCGACTATCATTACACGGGCCTTTACCGCGGCGTCTACCCCATCAAGGTCAACCAGCAGAAACAGGTCGTGGCGGAAATAGTGGAATTCGGGCGACCATTTCATCACGGCCTGGAAGCCGGCAGTAAGGCCGAACTGCTGGCGGCCATCGCTTTCACGGATGATCCCGAGGCTTTGATCATCTGTAATGGCTACAAGGACGAGGAATTTATTGACCTGGCCCTGAATTCCCTCAAAATGGGCCAGCAGACCATCCTGGTCATTGAACGGCAGGACGAACTGCCGCTCATCCTGGAGCGCGCCAAGCGCAAAAACATCAGACCCCGCCTGGGCGTAAGGGTAAAACTTTCCAGCCGGGCCGGCGGCCACTGGGACGGCTCAGGCGGCGACCGCAGCATGTTCGGACTGAACGCGTCCCAAATCATTGAGATGATTGACCGCCTGCGGAAGGAAAACATGCTGGACTGCCTGCAGATGCTTCACTATCACCTCGGCTCGCAAATCTCCAATATCCGCAAAATCCGCTCGGCGCTGGCGGAGGCCTGCCGGTTTTACACCGAAATGGTGCGCGAAGGCGCCGCCATGGGAATGCTCAATATCGGCGGCGGCCTGGCGGTGGACTACGACGGCTCGCACACCAATTTTGCCAGCAGCCGCAATTACACCGAACAGGAATACGCGGCCGACGTGGTGGAGGCCATCATGAGCGCCACCAACGAGGCCGGCATTCCCCACCCGACCATCATCAACGAATCGGGCCGGGCGCTGGTGGCGCACCACTCGGTGCTGGTTTTCAACGTCCTGAACTCAAGCAAATTTGAGCCGCCCGGCGGCACGGAGCAGATCCCCGAAAATTACAACGACATGCTGAATAATCTCATGGACGTCCGCAATTCGCTTTCCACAAAGAATCTGCAGGAATGTTATCATGACGCCGTTTATTACCGCGACGAAATCCGTTCCATTTTTGAGCACGGCAATCTTTCGCTCCGTGAAAGAGCCTTCGCCGAAAATATTTTCTGGGATATAATCTGCAAAATTGCGGCCGAAAGCAAAGAACGCAAATATGTCCCTGAAGAACTGCAGGGGCTGGAAACAGCCATTGCCGACCTTTATTACTGCAACTTCAGCGTGTTCCAGTCCCTGCCCGATTCCTGGGCCGTGGACCAGCTATTCCCGGTCATGCCGATTCACCGGCTCAATGAAATGCCGACCCGGCAGGCCACGCTGGCCGATATTACCTGCGATTCGGACGGCAAAATTGACCGTTTCATTGACCTGCACGACGTCAAGGCGACCCTGCCGGTCCATGAACTGCGCGGCGAGGATTATTACCTCGGCGTTTTCCTGGTGGGCGCCTACCAGGAAACCCTGGGCGACCTTCACAATCTGCTGGGCGACACCAACGTCCTGCACGTGCGCATTGGCAAGGACGGCAATGTGGAATACGCCCATGAAATCGCGGGCGACACCGTGGCCGATGTGCTTTCCTACGTGGAATATGATACGCACGACATGATTGACAATGTCCGGGCCATCGCAGAAAAAGCGGTGCGGGACAACCGTATAACGCCGGAAGACCGCCGCGAGATCATGTCGGCCTACGAGGATGGCATGCGCGGCTACACCTATTTTGAGATCTAGGAATAAAAGTTCCGTGTTCAAAAGTTTTGCGCCGGCCGGCCTTGAATTTTGAACCTGCAACGCTGGCGCGCCCGCCGGCAGCGTTATGCGCAGCATTTCGGGCAGGTAGCGATGCAGGCGGGCCGTGAACGATGAACCGGGTAGCGCCCATGCCAAAGCACCACTTTCTTGAATACGACCCCAAAAGCACGCATGATCCACGCGCGCCTTTTGCCGTTCTGCCCATTCCCTACGAGCGTTCGGTCTGTTACGGCCGCGGAACCGCAAAGGCACCCGAAGCAATTCTCGGCGCAAGCATGCAGATGGAACTGTTTGACGATGAATTTTTCAGTCCGCCGGAGCTGAGGGTCCAGACTCTGCCGGCCATCCCCTGCCGCGGCCTGAGCACCGCCAAAATATTCACCCGCATCCGCCGCACCGCCGAATCAGTCCTGCGCCCGGGAAGGTTTCTCATGTCATTCGGCGGAGAGCACTCCATTACCTCCCCGCTCGTTGCCGCGGCCCGGGCGGTGCACGGGGATATTTCCGTCCTCAGCCTGGACGCCCATCTTGACTTGCGCGACCGTTATAAAAACAACCCTTTATCCCATGCCTGCGTTTTACGGCGCGTCATGGAAATGAATGTGCCCGTGGCGCTGGCCGGCATCCGCAGTCTCTGCCAGGAGGAATATGACTTTGTCAAGCAGCACCATTTGCATGTTCACTGGGCCCGCGAAATACTTGCCGCCAGAAACGACCGATGGATTGACACGCTGGTGGCGGGAATGAAAAACAAGGTTTATCTCTCCATTGATGCCGATGTTTTTGATCCTTCCCTCATGCCCGGCACGGGAACGCCGGAGCCGGGGGGACTCGCCTGGCAGACAGTTCTGAATCTTCTGCGGCGGCTCTGCCTGAAACGAACCGTCATTGCCGCGGATATTGTGGAAGTCATCCCCCTGCCGGGCGCCCCCCTTTGCGAATATACGGCGGCTAAACTTGCCTTAAAATTGATGACTTATATTTCAAAATCAGCTATTGTTAAATCAAAGGCCGGCCTGGGTTTGAAACCCGGCGGCTGATGTCCGGTTTTTAAATGAGCAAAATATCCAATCCATTTTCATTTCTAATAATTGCCGGCGTCATCCTGTCGCTTCTCTCAGCCGGCTGCGCCCCCATCCTGCGCAAGGCCAGCGGCGTGCGGGTTACCGGCGATATTGTCAAGGGCAGCCAGGAGAGGAATGTATCCATTACCACCCGCAACCAGGACCTCCTGAACTCCATCGCCCTTGACGACCCCGATGAAGATGTCCGTGAAGCGGCGGTCAAACTCATGACCAACCAGGTTATTCTGACGCAAATCGCCGCCACTGACGCCGCGCGCAATGTGCGGGTCGCGGCGGTCGGGGGCCTTAAAAACCCGGAAACATTGATAAACATAACCACGACAAATTCCGAGCCTTTGGTGCGGCTGGCCGCTCTGGAAAAAGTCAAAGGCGACCCGGTGTTTTTTGAGATGGCCATGAAGAACAGTGACACCATGATCCGCTGTGCGGCGGTGGAAAGAATAAAATCAAACAATCTGCTGTCGGACATTGCCATGACCAATTCCGAGTCGTTTGTCCGCATTGCCGCCGTCAGCCGCATGACCAACCAGAAACTGCTGACCAATATCGCGCAAACGAACTCTGATCTGCTTGTGCGCCGCGCCGCCATCCGGCAGATTACCAGCCAGCCGGTTCTGGGTAAGTTTGCGCTGAATGACCCGGACCGCGACATCAGAAAAACGGCCATAGAACAGGTGGCATCCCAGGATGTTCTGGCGACGATTGCCGAGCGTGATCCTGACCCTTTTCTCCGCTATCTGGCAGTCCGGCGCGTTAACAACGCGCATCTGCTCCTGAAAATCGCCGGCAGCGATCCATCCCCCCTGGTGAGAAAGGCGGCCGCCGGCAAAATCAAGGATGAAAAAGAGCTGGCTAATATTGCCGGCACCGACCCGGATGAGGAAGTTAGGGCAACCGCCGCAAAAGAATTGAAGGGCGAAGTGCTGATTGATCTGCTGGCAAATGATCCTTCCCCATTGGTCCGCCTGACCGCTGTTCAGAAAATTTTTGACGAAGACGCCTTAAAAAATGCGCTTATTTTTGACGAAGATGCCGGCGTTAGAATGGCGGCCGCGCTGAAAGTCAACGATCAGGCCGCCATAGCGCTCGCCGCCTTGAGCGATGATGATTACGTCGTGCGCCTGGCGGCCATCAGCCGCCTCACCAACCAGGCCATCCTGGAGGATATTGTCGACAAGGACAGCCGTCATGAACTGCGCGCGGCGGCCGCCGCGCGCCTCATTGATCAGAACGTGTTAAAAAAGGTTGCGCTTTCGGACTCGCACCGCACGGTCCGGCAGGCGGCTGTTGAACGGATCACCGATCAGTCAATTCTGGAAGAACTGGCCCGCAACTCAAACGCCGCGGTGCGCATGCTGACGGTCAGCAAGCTGACTAATAAACGCATTTTAAGCGATATCGCCCGCAATGATCCTTACAGTCCGGCCCGTAAGGCGGCGCTGGAACAGATCGTAGATCCAAAGGTCATCAAAGAGGTCGCTTTGGACGACATTGATCCGGCGGTGCGCAAAGCGGCGGTCCAGAAGATAACCGAGCCCGAGACTTTAACCAAAATAATCGCGCGGGACACGGATCCGGATGTTGTGGCCGCGGCAAAAGCGCGTCTGAAAATCGTTGAATCAATGCCTGCCAGGCCCACGCTATGAACCGAATTGCACAACTCGCAAAGCGCATCTCGCATTTCGCATTTTATCAGATGCTTTACGCATCACGCATCGTGCATCATGACCGGCGAATTTTGGGTATTGTGCTTTGCTTCGGCCTTCTGCCTTCTGCCCTCTGCCTTTCTTCCCCCCTGCCCCCTGCCATGGAAATATTGGCGCAGGTGCGCTCTAATTTTCCGCAGGAACCCCTGCTGATCAAGGGGCAGATTTTGAGCGGAGGAAGGATCGGCAAACTGGAGCGCGCCTGTTACATTGAAACGCTCCTTGATCTCGGCGGGGACCCCGCCACGGTCTGTTACAAAATCAGCGACGCGTTCGGAACGCCGCTGGAACAGATGACCATCAGCATCGCCGAGGGGTGCGAGGCTGAGTTTGAATACGAGCGCGGCAATCCGCTCCAGCCTGCCAAGGCCCCGCCGCCGGCCGAAGTTATCAGAGATACGGACGTGACCTGGAACGATCTCAGCCTTTTATTCCTCTGGCGCACGGATGGGCGGACATTACGCGCGGAAAATCTCCGCGGCCGCGATTGTTATGTTCTCGCTTTTCCCCGTCCGGATGGCGGGACCAAAACAATCTGGATTGACACACAAATGTTGATGCTCATTCAGATGGAGGATGCGGACCGCGCCAGCAGCCTGCAGAGGCGGATGACGGTTAAAAATATTAAAAAAATATCGGAACGGTGGATGATAAGAAACATGGAAATCCGCGATTATCCATCCCTTCATCATACGCTGATCAGGATTGACGAGGTCGTTGCCCTGCCGTAAGCCCCCATTTGCAGCCGGCTGGCCATAGAAATGCAGGCCGCGGGGCCAGCCTACGGCGTCAGCCAGATTTTCCGGCGCCGCGGTCCGTCAAACTCGCAAAAAAATATGCTCTGCCATGTGCCCAGCCGCAGGCGGCCGTTTTCCACCGGCACCCGCACCGAGGCACCCATCAGGCTGGCCTTCACATGCGCGGCGGCGTTTCCCTCTCCATGGGAAAACTTACCGTTCCAGGGCACAATCTTTTCCAGCGCGGTCTCAATATCGGAAAGGACATCCGGATCCGCGTTTTCATTGATCATGATTCCGGCGGTTGTATGCGGCACAAAAACCGTAACCGCTCCCTCCCGCAGTTCCAGGTCTCTCAAGGCCGCCTGCACCGGGCCGGTAATATCAATAAATTCCGTGTGACGGCCGGTCTTGACTTCAATTTCTTTCATGTCCGGTTTTGAATCATGGTTTGCCAAGCCGCTCTTTAGGGATAAAATAGCGGAACGGCAATTTGCGGAGTGGCGCGCGGAAGACTACTGGACGCCGTTAACCACACCCGGGGGTCGGGTGCCGTTTATACGTTTAATGGCGTCAAAGAACACGCCGTTAATCTTGGGCAGAAGGTGAAAATCAAGATTGGTAACGGCCACATCATCCAGATAACTATTGGTGGTGCCGTTATAAACGGAAAAACCGCTGAAAGCATCCAAATCTCTCGTAAAGCCCACATAATAAGTGCTGGCCACCAAATCAGTGTCATTGGTCCATGCCTTGAGATTCCAAGTATGGTTTTTATAGCGCAAATTAATCTGCACCCTGGTGAAATATGAGTTGGTAATGGGGATGGCGGGGCTGCCATCGGCCTTTCTTGTTGCCTCATACCAAGTCGTCCCGTTGGCAACCACAAAGTAGCCGTTGCTGTTAACGAAGAACTGGGAGGCAAAACTGGCATTGGTGGACAAGAACGGATAAATATTTGAGGTCCACAACTGCGGCTGGATATACATTTCCACGCTGACAATGCGTTCATTGGTGCTGACAAAGCTGTTGGATAAAGTGTCGCCGATGGCAATTTCCGCCGCCTGGCCGCTGTGGGCCACAACGCTCTGGACAATGGAAGTCTGCGGGGGCATGTTGCTGTCATAAATGCCGGGAGAAGAATACCAGCCGTTTGTGCCGCTGATTAGCGGGGTCCCGTCCGCATACCCTGAAAAATTGTCATTCCAGGGAATACTGTTGGTCCAAGGGGCGCCGGAACAGGTCATTGCCAAAGGCCAGATTAGAAACAGGGAAACAACTCCCGCCAGACGGAACGCCTGTGCTGACCTTGAGGGGTATGTTTTCATATTTTGTTTTATATGAATACCTATAAATCCATTAAAACTTAAAAAAAAATATACACAAAATCATTCGCTTTTGCAATAAAAAAATAAAAAAAATTTCATAAAGACGGCCGAGGGTCAACGGACGCCGGCCGGGACCGGATAATAGGCGGAGAGGCATTGCGAATAATTGCCCAATAATGGTCAAGGCGCGTTTGGAAGGACATAAACGGCGTGGGCTTGGCGCCGCGGATATTGGCCATAAACAAAAAGATAGGGACGATCCAGTTCCGCCAGGTAGATGCGCCTTTGCGCCGCGCCGGCAACGCCTTCCACCAGAACAGCCTCTTTGGGCAACGGCTTTTTCCATTGCGCTGCCCGGCAAATGCCATGCTGGGCGCTTAAACCCCATCTCAGCCAGGCATATCCCAGTTTGGGGATCAGCGCGTTTTCATACAAGCGGGCAAATTGATCCAGCAACCGGAACCGGTTTTCAAGGGCCGGCGCACAGCTTTCACCGGCTATGTGACCGCAAAAATCATTGAACCGCTCAAAAAAGACGGGGATGAACCTGATGGCGGCAATCATAACCTGCTGCAGTTCCGTTGCGTTATAGAACCAGTCCACAAGCCGGGAAAGGCGCTGGGCCGCAAAAATATCATCCAATCCCATGTCGGCCGTCTGCAGGACCTCATAAGGCGGCTCATTGGCCGCAATAATCCCGAATTTTCCCCTTTCCCGGCTCAAGCGCGTCCCGGGCAGGACCTTGAGCAGTTCAAGCTGGATTTCATCCGGTTCCATGAGCGCAATCGTCCGCAGATCAGCATATAAACCGGCCAATCCCGCCCCCGGCAGTCCGGCGATCAAATCAACATGCACGGCGATATTCCGCAGACGACACAACTGATGCAGGGTCGCCAGCGAGCGTTCAGCCGAACCGGAACGCCCGATGGAGCGCAGCGTTTCGGCACGCGCGGTCTGGATGCCGACTTCAAGATGAAACTTCCCCGGCTCCGCCAGCGCCAGCTCCTGAATCATTCCGTCCGAAACCCGCGCCGGATCAATTTCAAGGTGAAATTTTGCAGCCTTGAACTCATCACGCATAATTTTAATGAGCGCCAGGCAGCGCGGCAGATTTTCATTGAAGGTCCGGTCCGCGATGCGCACCTCCCGGACGCCGGCCGCGGCCATAAGCGCCAGATCGCTTCTGACCCGCGTCAATGAAAAAAGGCGGACATGCTCGCCGGCGCTTGTGCAAAAGGCGCATTTATTGGAACAGCCGCGGGACGTTTCCAGGAGAAGAAAAGGCTTTTTGAAAGCATTTAAATTCCGGCCGTAAGGCGAAGGAATATCATCAAGATTTCCCATCATTTCCGCCCGGCCATTGTCAACGTAATGGCCGTCAACCATGGCGCACACCCCCTTGATCCTTCCCCACTCTTGCGGCTGGCGGCAACATTCAAGCCAGCCGGCAAAGGCGCGTTCGCCTTCTCCCCGGATAACGGCATTGATTTCCGGATGGCGATTGAGAAAGAAAAAATTGTCGCCGAGGAATTCCGGGCCGCCGCCGATCACCAGACAATCCGGCCTTAGCCCCTTAAACCGCGAAAGAAACGAGAGCAGAAAATTAAAATTGAACAGATAAAACGAGGCCGCAATAATATCCGGCTTCAGGCGCAAGACGCGCGCCAGGCCGGCGGGAAGCGAGTCATCCCTGGTCATTTCCACTTCATGCCAGCGCCAGCCGGCGGCTTCGGCCATCCCCCGCAGATACCAGCCGGCAAGATTGGTATGCGAATAAGAGGCGTTTGCCGCCAGGAAAACAATATTCCCTTGACTCATGAATTGCTGTCTGGTTCACGGTTCAGAGGTCAGGTTCCAGATTGACCCCTGATCTCTGTCTTCTGTCTTTACATCTGCCACAAACCAATAGCCGGATTGGAAATATAGAAAATTTCCTCGTTGCCGACCTCTTGATAGCCGTCCTGAAGTTTATCCGGGTTGTATTTTGCAAGGCATTCTTTCAAATCGGCGGACTGGAAACCGACAGATTCAATTTCCTTCCTGCTCAAACCGCCGGAAGCGTAAACAATCTTGAAGCGGCCCTCGCTGGAACCGTGAATGAGATGAGCGGCCGCGCCGAGATTCTGGCGCAACTCCTCATTTTCAGCCACCGCCTTCAAGGTGGCCGGCGTCCCCCGGTAACCGTATTTGCGGATCAATCTTTCGTTGATTTCCGCCTCGCCGAATTCCACCAGGCCCGGCGCAATAATCAGCAATTCCCCGGCGTCGGCAATGGCCATGCGCGTCCGATAAATGGCCTTGTTGCCCAGCCAGGTGCTCTTGAATTCGGCGGGATCAAGATAAACGACCACTTTCTTCAGCGGCTTGACCTTGACAATATTCGCCTGCTGGCTGAGCTGGGCCGCCCGCAGATACGCCTCACGGCTGCGGCCGGCAAAAATTCCGCGCGTGACCATTTGCCCTTTTTGGCCCAAAGCGCGCACATTCAGAATATAATTGAGCGGGAACTCCTTGAGGAAACGGTCTTCGGCCTCGTTCAGCAAACGCCGGACAGGACTTTCAATCCGCCCCATGATTTTTTCCATATTGCAGACCGCCCCGAGGAAATGGCTCTTGTTGATGGTGTCCGGTCCGGAGCAGCCCACCAGGAGGTTCTTATTGCCGCCGGCCATGCCCACCACCTCGTGCGGCACAACCTGGCTGATTGAAATTATGGCGTCATATTTCCCCTCAACGATCCGGCAGGCCAGTTCAACCCGGACCGGATAATTCACCTTGCCCCCGCTTAAGTTTGCCACAAACCCGCCGGGTATCTCCCCCAGGGCGCAAATGCCGTTGCGCCAATCATGGATATGAATCCTGTTGGGAGGGATTCCCGGAAACATCCGCTCCATTTCCGCCGTTGTCATGGGCCGGTGCGTGCCGAGCGCAGGCAAAAGATCAACTTCCAAACTCCCGGAAAGCAGGCGGTAGAGAATGCTGGAAATTTCGCCGGCGCCCGAATGAAAACGCGAAAAATCGGGGGGGATCAGCAATATCTTCCTGGCCCCGGAAGGGATCGCGCCGGCAACGGCGCGCATCATTTTCTCCAGGTCAGCGCTTTCTATCTTGTCCTTCAGCCCGCCCTCGCTCAGTATTGTCGTCATTGAAAAACACCTCTTTATGCTTTTTATGGAAACTCATTTAATGCTAGCATTTTATTCCGTCCAAGCCAATTAATTTATAATGACCACATTTTGCGCCCGGCACAATATTTCGCTTGAAACACGCGGAGAAAAACTATATCTGTATCAATTGAACTGGTTTTTTCGCCATGGTTAAACCTTACGACAAAGGAAATACAGAATCATGAAAAAAGTTTTAATTCCGACCAAGCTGGAGAGCGTGGCCCGCCAAACCCTGGAAAAACACGGCGCCTACCAGGTCGTCCAGGACGACAAGACCGATATTGCGGAACTCGCCAAACAGCATCCCGACTGCTATGCGCTGATTGTCCGCAGCGAAAAAATCACGCCGCCGCTCATTGACGCCCTGCCGGCCTTGAAAGTAATCGTGCGCGCCGGCAGCGGCTACGACACCATAGACACCAAATATGCCCGCCGTAAAAAAATTGACGTGCTCAATACGCCCGGCGCCAACGCCAACGCCGTGGCCGAGGAAGTCATCGCCCTCATCCTGGCCGATGCGCGCCACATTGTTCCCGCCGACATCACCACCCGCGCCGGCCAATGGGAAAAGAAAAAATACATGGGCCGCGAACTGACCGGCAAAACCGTGGGGATCGTGGGCCTGGGCAACATCGGCCAGCTGGTCGCCAAACGGCTGGCCGGATTTGAAGTCAAATTGCTCGGCTTTGACCCGCTGATTTCCCAGGAACGCGCCGACGCCATGCAGGTGGAACTGGCGGAACTGCCCGAGCTTTTCGCGCAGGCGGATTATGTCACCCTCCATATCCCAGAAAACAAGGACACAAAAGGCCTGGTCAACGCGAACCTTTTGTCCAGAATGAAGGAAGGCGCCACCCTGATCAACTGCGCCCGCGCCGGCATTATTGACGAGGGTGCCCTGCGCAAGATCAAGGCCGAAAAGAAAATCAGATTTTTGAACGATGTCTACAAAAAAGACGAGGAAGGCCCGAAGAGCGTGGCCGACATCGCCGACATCATGCTGCCGCATCTCGGCGCCAGCACGGTGGAGGCCAATACCAACGCCGCCCGCCGCGCCGCCGAAGAACTGATTGAACTGGACGAGGAGGGCATCACCACTTTTGTCGTTAACCGCGAGGTCCCGGAGGGACTGGACGAGGCCTACGGCAAGCTGGCTTATACGATCACCAAGCTTTGCCGTCATCTGGTGGGCAGTTCCACCAAACTGGCGGCCATTGAAACGAGCTTTTACGGATCATTGAAACCTTTCAGCAACTGGCTGATGATCCCGATTGTGCGCGCCCTCGGCAACCTGGATGACCAGCCGAGCGACCACAAGGAAGCCCTGCAACACCTGAAAGACATGGGCATCCAGGTCAACAACCGGCCGACCGATCCCGGCAAGGGATTTGAAAACTCCATCACCATTGATTTAATCAGCTCGGTCGGCTCCGACACGCTCCGCCGCGTAAGCGTCCGCGGCACGGTGACCGAGGGCATCCTGATGATTGCCCGCATCAACGATTTTGACAAACTCTATTTTGAGCCGAAGGGCCCGACGGTGTTCTTTATCTATGAGGACCGCCCGGGCGTGCTCGGCCAGATCGGCTCGGCCTTAGCCGGCGCCAACATCAATATTGAAGATGTGCGCAACCCGCATCATATGAAAGTCAACCAATCGCTGGTGATCATGCGCGTCAACCAGCCTGTGCCGGAAGCGCTGATGAATAACATCGCCGGCAAGATCAAGGCGATTGCGTCATACTATTACGATTTCGGATAAAGTGGAACCGATTCCCGCCTGGCCGTGGAAAAGGAAACATTACCGCCGCTCAGCGCCGGTAATGTTTCGGGACAATGCCGAGCTGTTTAATCCGGTAATTAATGATGCGTTTGGTTGAACAAATATGCTGTGCCACCTTGCTGGCATTGCCGCGGAATTTTTTAAGCGCGTCAACAATGAGCTCGCGCTCATAAGAATCCACCATGGTCTCCAGGCTGACGCGTCCGGACGGCAAAATTTCGGTATGAGTCGCCTCGCTCGTCTGCAGTGAGGGCGGCAGGGAATAGCCGTGAATGACGTCGTCCGACGCCGTTAAAACCGCGCGCTCAATGCAGTTTTCCAGCTCGCGCACGTTTCCGGGCCAGTGATACATCATCATCATGTTGATGGCCGGCGTGGAAATGCGCTTTATGTTTTTTTTGTGCAGGACATTGTATTTCTGCAAAAAATGATCCGCAAGCAGGATGATGTCCGAGCGCCTCTCGCGCAGGGGCGGCAGGTGAATGGGGAACACGTTCAGCCGGTAATAAAGGTCCTCGCGGAATTTCTTCTGGATGATGGCCTCCTCCAGGTTCTTGCTCGTGGCGGCGATCAGCCGGACGTTGACGGAAATGGTCTGGTCGCCGCCGACCCTTTCAAAGGAACGCTCCTGAATGACGCGCAGCAGGCGCACCTGCACCGCCGGAGAAATATCGCCGATTTCATCAAGGAAAAGCGTGCCGGCATTTGCCAGCTCAAAACGGCCGCGGCGCTGCTGGGCCGCGCCGGTGAACGACCCCTTTTCATGGCCGAACAGCTCGCTCTCAATAAGATTTTCTGGCAAAGCCGCGCAATTGACGCTGATGAATTTGCCCTCTTTGCGCGGGCTGGCGTGATGAATCGCGCGCGCGACCAGTTCCTTGCCCGTGCCTGACTCGCCGCGAATCAAAACCGTGGCGGAGCTGTCGGCCACCTGCGCGATCTGTTCAAAAACGGCGCGCATGCTGCTGCAGTTTCCCACGATGTTGTTCGGACGATAGCGGTCATCCAGCTCGCGGCGCAGGCGGATGTTCTCCTCCATCAGGTTGGACCGTTCTTCCATCTGTTCGTGGATGCCGGCCACCGCCTCGGCCAGCACATTGGCGACCAACTGAAGAAAATAAAGGTCTTTCTTCAACTCTTCCTCGTTGGCGACTTCGCGGTCAATGCTGATGGTGCCGATCACGTCGCGACGATGGATAATCGGAACGCATAAAAAGGCCTTCTGCCTGTTCTTGCGCGCCTTGGTCAGATTGAGAAATCCGGGTTCCTTGCTGATATCCGGCACGATAACGGGTTTACCGCTCTGGGCGACCCGGCCGGTGATGCCTTCGCCGATTTTGTATTGTCCCCTTTTCTGTTCTTCCGCGCTTAAGCCCCGCGAAGCTTCAATGACAAAGATGTCCGTGCCGGGCTGGCGCAGAGTCAAGGTGCCGCGCGCCATGCCCATTTCCGTGTCCATAATGTCAAAGACTTCCTTGAACAGGGCCGGGACATCGTGCGGATGGGCCATGGCCTGCGAAATGCGGTAAAGTATTTCCAGTTCAATATTGGCTGCTTTTTTCATTGGCTTACATATTGAAACAATATTGTATCAAATACAATCATATTACACATTTTTGTATTAACAGAGATCAAAAAACACATCTGTCACGGGCGCAGTTTATAAAAAACCTCTTTTAACGGTGTTAAATATAAATTTTTGGAACGGCAGGCTTCGGCCGCGACGCCGCGGGACACCATGTGGTCTAAATTAAATATCAATTCAATTTTGTATCAATGAAAATATATAGAACAAAAATGTAACCGTCAGTTTTATAGCTTAACATGATAATTTCCACGCAAGTAATTGCCGTAACGAATGATAAATAAATCAAAAACGCTTGGGATAACATGTTGGCACGACAATTGCTTAATACAAATCATGTGTTTTTGCCCTGAATCAGAGGAGGAAAAAATGATAAAGAAAATAAAACCGGGGTTGATTGCTTTGATGATTATACAAATGGCTGGAATGGCTTGCGCTCAGGACGCCTCCGCGCCGGCCATGCCGCAGATAAGCGCAGGTGATACTTCCTGGGTGTTGACGGGAGCCGCGCTGGTTATGCTGATGACCCCCGGTCTCGCTTTTTTTTACGGCGGACTTGTCCGGCGCAAAAACATTCTGTCGGTTCTCATGCAATGTTTCATGATTCTGTGCCTGGTGACGATCCAATGGGTATTGTTTGGCTATAGTCTCGCATTCGGACCGGATATTAAAGGACTCATCGGAAGTCTGCACTGGGCGGGACTCTCCGGCGTGGGACCCGGAGTACATGCCGTTTATATGCCGACCGTGCCGCATCAGGCCTTCATGATTTTTCAGGCGATGTTCGCCGTGATCACACCGGCTTTGATCATCGGCGCATTTGCCGAACGGATGCGTTTCCTCCCTTTTTGCCTCTTTACCTTGTTATGGTTAACGCTTGTTTATTGTCCTGTTGCGCACTGGGTATGGGCTGACAGGGGAATGTTGGGAACTTTTGGCGGCATCGGCGCGCTTGACTTTGCGGGAGGAACGGTTGTGCATATCAATGCCGGCATGGCCGCTCTGGCCTCCGCTTTTGTGCTGGGCCGCCGGCAAGGCGCCCCGGCCAAAATATCGCCCCCGCACAATCTGCCGTTTGCGGTGCTGGGCGCCGGCCTGCTCTGGTTCGGCTGGTTCGGGTTCAACAGCGCCAGCGCCGGGTCCTCGGGACAACTGGCGGCAAGCGCTTTTGTTGTCACTCACGTCGCCGCGGCAACGGCCGGCATAACTTGGTCGCTGCTGGATATTATCTTTAACAATCGCGCGACCGTTCTCGGCATTATCACGGGCATTGTCGCCGGGCTGGTGGCGATCACGCCGGCAGCGGGTTTTGTGACGCCGATGGGGGCGATCGGCATCGGCATTGGCGCCGGAATTGTATGCTATATCTTTGTATCGGTTCTGAAACCGTTCTTTGGTTACGATGACGCCCTGGATGCCTTCGGCGTGCACGGCATCGGCGGGATATGGGGCGCGATTGCCACCGGAATCTGGGCCACAAAAATGGTCAATGCCGGCGGAGCAAACGGACTCTTGCACGGGAATCCGATCCAGCTCTGGATTCAAATCAAAGCTGTCCTGGTCACCATCGTATATTCATTTGTGGTCTCCTTCTTTCTGTTGCGGTTGGTCAATTTGGTCTGCGGCCTGCGCGCTTCCGAGGAAAGCGAAAGGATCGGACTTGACCTCACTGAACATCGCGAAGTCGGATATACATTACTGGATTGACAAAAATAAGGAGGAGGAATTGTGAAATACATCATTGCCATTATTCAGCCCGATCGCCTTGACGAGGTGCTGGAAAAACTGAATGAAAAAGAAATTCACCTCGTGACAGTCAGCAATGTCATGGGCCGCGGCCGCCAGAAGGGTATTGCCGAGGTATACCGGAGCCACAAGGAAGCCGGCTGTCTGCTGAAAAAAATCAAACTGGAGATAGCGGTCAATGAGACCTATGTGCAGCCGACCATTGAAGCGATCTGCGCCGGCGGGCGCACGGGCCAGATCGGCGACGGCAAAATATTCGTCCTTGACCTGAATGACTGCATTCGCATTCGCACCGGCGAGACGGAGGGCATTGCCATAGGATAAACGGAAGCCGGGCCATTTGAAGCGCGGAATAAAATGGAAGTAATTATTATGAAAAAAAGCTGGCTGACCGTCCTTCTGATTCATAGCGCGTATTTTTTGCCGGCAACGGCGTTTGTTGCGGAAGTATCCCAGCCGGAAACAGCGCCGGACATGGGAGCATCGGCGGACACCAGATTTTTTGAGCTTGGCCCAACGCCGACAAACCTGGGGGCGTCGGCCTGCATCTGCGCGCTGAGCGCTTATGTGTGGCGCGGCCAGGTGCTGGATAACCGGGCCGTGATTCAGCCCCAGGTGGAATTAACAAAATTCGGCTTCTTTGTGAATGCCTGGGGAAATATGAATCTGACCGACCATGTTACCGGCCGGCGCGGTTTCTCGGAAATTGACCTGGCCGCAGGCTATGACCTTCCCCTGAAGCCGGTCTCCGTACGCGCAGGGGTGATTGATTATAGTTTCCCGAACACGTCGTGTGCCGAAACGCGGGAAGCTTTCACAATAATTCAATATCCCAATTCAATTTTGACGCCGCGCTTTGAGGGATATTATGATTTTGGCCAGGCAAACGGCGCCTATTTGCGTCTGGCGCTGGAACATGAGATTGCCATCCTGGAAAAACTGCGCCTGACACCAGGTTTTTCATCCGGCTTCGGAACGAGCGCATACAACGATTATTATTTTGCCGCGGATGACAGCGCATTCAATGACGGCAATGCCTATGCTTCACTGGTTTACCGGCTCCTGGATGATCTCACCCTGAATCTCTCGGCGACATATGTCTGGCTTTGGGACCGCGATATTCGCGCGGGAGCAGAGAATATTTATTTTAACACGAAACAATGGGTTCTCGGGGCAATGCTGTCATATGCCCTCTGATATAACACAACCATACGGGCTTCCGTGTTCCACGCGATTCAGCGGCATGAAGCCCTTGGCACAAACAACAGGGAGGATATGTAACGGAAAACGAAAAAAAAACAGACGACGCTATTGCCATTACATCAAATTATTCGCCGCACCGTCAGGCTAAAAGCGGAGGCAGGATAATTTGCTTTGCAGACCGCCGCGAGAATTGCTATAAACAAAAACGTGCAGAAATCAACTGTTAATAGAAAAAAGGAAAAAAACAATGAACGAAATCAAAACACCGCGCGACCTGGTTAATTTTATCCAGAAGGAAAAAATAGAAGTGGTGGATTTGCGCTTTATGGATTTCCCCGGGCTTTGGCAGCATTTTTCGGTCCCGGCCAGAGAAATGAGCGAGGACACCTTTGAAAAGGGACTGGGCTTTGACGGCTCCAGCATCCGCGGCTGGCAGGCCATCAACGAGTCGGACATGCTCGTCAAGCCGGATGCCGAGACGGCCTTTATTGACCCGTTTTTTGCGGCGAAAACGCTGGTCATCATCTGCAACATCTGCGATCCGATCACCGGCGAGGATTACACCCGCGATCCGCGCAATATCGCCCGCAAGGCCGAGCATTTTCTCAAGCGCACCGGCCTGGCCGACACCGCCTATTTCGGACCGGAGGCCGAATTCTTTATTTTTGACGGCGCCCGCTTTGACCAGAATGAACACGAAGGTTATTATCATATAGACTCGCAAGAGGGACAATGGACAAGCGGACGGGATGAAAATCCAAATCTGGCATACAAAATACGCTACAAGGAAGGTTATTTTCCCGTGCCGCCCACTGACAGCCTGCAGGATATAAGAAGCGAAATGATGCTTACCCTGGAAAGCATCGGCGTTCCGATTGAAGCCCAGCACCATGAAGTTGCCACCGGCGGCCAGTGCGAAATTGACATGCGTTTTGCTCCGCTCGTCAAAATGGCCGACAGCGCCCTGAAGCACAAATACGTCATAAAAAATGTGGCCAGAAAGTATAACAAAACCGCAACCTTCATGCCCAAGCCGCTCTTTAACGACAACGGCAGCGGCATGCACGTTCATATGTCCCTGTGGAAAGACAATAAGAACCTGTTTGCCGGCGAAGGATATGCCGGCATGTCGGAAATGGCCATGCATGCCATCGGCGGAATTTTGAAACACGCCCCGGCGCTTCTGGCTTTTACAAGCCCGACCACCAACAGTTACAAACGGCTGGTCCCTGGTTTTGAGGCGCCGGTCAATCTGGCATATTCGCGGCGCAACCGCAGTGCCGCCATCCGGCTCCCGATGTATTCGCCGTCAGCGAAGGCGAAAAGAATAGAATTCCGGTGCCCGGACCCGAGTTGCAATCCTTACCTTGCCTTTTCCGCCATCCTGATGGCGGGGATTGACGGCATTGTCAACAAAATTGACCCGGGCGAGCCGCTGGACAAGGATATTTACGATCTGCCGCCCGAGGAATTGGCCAAGGTGCCGCAGGCTCCGGGCTCATTGCGCGCCGCCTTGACGGCGCTGGAGGCGGACCATTCCTTCCTGCTGAAAAACGATGTCTTCACCCAGGATGTGATTGAAACCTGGATCAATTATAAAATGGAAAAGGAAGTCAAGGCCCTTGACCTGCGGCCTCATCCCTGGGAATTTGTACTGTATTACGATATTTAGAGCTTATCCGTAAATTACTTTGACCATGGCATTTAAGCAGAACATTGCCCAAGCATAATGCCTCAACAAGAAGGAGCGCGCCGTCGGCGCGCTCCTTCTTTAATCATCCTCTGATTTTGTTTGCCTGCCGGAAGAGTTTCTAGTATAGAATATCTTCATTTACAATGAAAGCGGAAGATATTCTGTCACTAAAAAAAGAAGCCGAGCAGGAGCTTAAGGCAGCCAAGAGCGCGGAAGAGCTTGAAAAAGCGCGCATAAAATACCTTGGCCGCAAGGGGCTTCTGCCGGAAATAATGAAGGGACTCAAGACCCTCCCGCCCGAGGAGCGGCCGGCCGCCGGCAAATATTCAAACGAATTCAAAAAAGACTGCGAAGCGCTTTTTACCGCAAGACTCGCCGAACTGAAGGCTGACAAAGGCGCCGGGCAAAAAGACTCCTTTGACCCCACCCTGCCGAGCCAATGGCAGACTGCCGGCTCCGTCCATCCTGTCACCGCCATTATCGCCGAGGCGGTAACCATATTTTCCTCGCTCGGGTTCACGATTGCCGATGGACCCGACATTGAGACCGAGTATTACAATTTTGACGCGCTCAACACGCCGGCCGATCATCCTTCGCGCGACACGCAGGACACTTTCTGGCTGGACCACAAAATGCTGCTGCGCACGCAGACTTCGCCCGTGCAAATCCGCGTCATGGAGCGTCAGAAGCCACCCATCCGCATCATCGCCCCGGGCCGCTGTTACCGCCGCGACACAACCGATGCCACCCACAGCGCCAATTTCCACCAGATTGAAGGGCTTTATGTTGATCAAAACGTTTCCATGGCGGATTTGAAAAGCGACATTTCCTATTTTGCGCGGCGGATGATGGGCCCGAACGTGAAGGTCAGGTTCCGCCCGCATTTTTTCCCGTTCACCGAGCCGAGCGTGGAATATGATTTTTCGTGCCATCTCTGCCGCGGCAAAGGGTGCCGCATCTGCAAGCAGAGCGGCTGGATTGAAATTTCCGGCGCCGGCATGGTCAATCCCAAGGTGTTTCAAAAAGTCGGCTACAACCCGGAAACGACGACCGGTTACGCTTTCGGCATGGGGGTGGAACGCATTGCCATGATCAAGTTCGGCATCCCCGATATCCGCATGCTTTACGACAATGACATCCGTTTTTTGAGGCAACTGGCATTATGAAAATCCCCTTAAGCTGGTTAAGAGATTACGTTGATTTTGAGGCCGATGCCCATACGCTGGCCGAGCGGCTGACTTTCGCCGGCATTGAAGTGGAAGGCATTGAGACCAAGGGCGCCGTGTCAAAGGATATAATCGTCGGCGAAATCACGGCCGTTGACCCGCATATCCACGCCAACCACCTGTTCGTCTGCCTCGTGAACAACGGCACGGAAATACTCCGGGTCGTTTCGGCGGCCGGCAACTGCCGCGCCGGCGACAAGGTCCCCCTGGCCGGCATCGGCGCAGCGCTTCCCAACGGAATGACCGTCAAGGCCGAAAAAATACGCGGCGAATTGTCGCAGGGCGTGCTGTGCGCCGAGGATGAACTGGGGCTTTCGGAGGATCATTCCGGTCTCATGGTCCTGCCGCCGGAGGCAAAAGTCGGCCGGCCGCTGGCTGAATTTTTAGGCCCGGCCGATCAGGTGCTTGCCCTTGAAATCACGCCCAACCGGCCGGATCTGCTGGGACTGATCGGCATTGCGCGCGAAGTGGCCGCGCTCTTCGGCACAAAAATCAAATGGCCGGCTTGCGATTTTCAGGAAGAAGGCGCTTCGGTTCAAGACGCCGTTTCCGTTGCGGTTGAAGACAGCGCCGCCTGCCCGCGCTACACCGCCCGCCTTTTGACCAATGCAAAGGTGGGCCCAAGCCCCTTCTGGCTGCGCCGGCGGCTCTCATCGGCCGGCGTCAAAATCATCAACAATATCGTTGATATCACCAATTATATCCTGCTGGAATGCGGCCAGCCTCTGCATGCCTTTGATTCAAGCCTGCTGTCCGGAGGAAAAATCATTGTCCGGCGTGCCAGGGATGGGGAAAAAATCACCGCCCTGGACGATGTGGAATACAAACTCAATCCGCAAATGCTGGTGATTGCCGATGACCTCCAGCCGGCGGCCATTGCCGGCGTCATGGGCGGCGCCAAAACCGGCATACAGCCGGGGACCGCGTCCATTCTGCTGGAAAGCGCCTGTTTTAAGCCGGCGCTCATCCGCCGGACATCCAGGATGCTCGGCCTGGCAAGCGAATCCTCCTACCGGTTTGAACGGGGCGTTGACATCAACCAGGTTGATTATGCCAGCCGGCGCGCCAGCGCGTTGATGGCGCAAATTGCGCACGCCCGTCCGGCCAAAGGTGTCATTGATGTTTTCGCCGGACAGCCGGCGGAAAGAAAAATAATCTGCCGATACAGCCGGGCCAGCAATCTCCTGGGAGTCAGCATTCCCGCCGAACGGATTCCCGCCATTTTCAAAGCGCTGGAATTGCCGGTGGTCGCGGAAGAAAAGGACCGTTGCGCGGTCTCCGCGCCGACCTTCCGGCCGGACCTGGAAACCGAGGCGGATTTGATTGAGGAGATCGCCCGCATTCACGGCCTGGATAAAATTCCCTCGCGCGATCCGCTCTGCCATATTGTCGCTTCCGCCGATGATCAGCATATCAGAAATCAATTCCAATGCCGGCAACTGCTGGCCGGCCTCGGCCTGCAGGAAATTGTTAATTACAGTTTTGTCTCCGAAAAACTGCTCAACATGCTTGATGCCGCCGCCCCTGAGCGCCGCATAAAAATTCCGCGGCCGGTCAGCGCCGAGCACACCGTCCTGCGCGATTCATTATTACCGCAGATGACGGAAACCCTCGGCCGGAACAGGTCGCGCCAGATTGAGGAAGCCGCTTTCTTTGAAATTTCCCGCGTTTTTGCCAAAACAGACGCCGTTCCCTTTCATGAAGAAAACCGAACGGCGGTGGGCTTGATGGGCGCCGCAGGCCGCGCTCTTTTGCACAAGCGGCAGGCCCTCACGGAGGACGAAGTTTTCTCGTGGCTTAAGGGAATTCTATTCAACTTTTATGCAAAGATCCGGGCCGAAGAGGTCCCGGCTGACTACCGGAACAACCATGCCGTCAGGCGGCTGACCCTGCATGAATTTCACGGGCAGATTCCGGCCGGATTTTATGCCGGCTGTCTTAAGCCGAACCGGAGCACGCTGATCAGCATGGATGGCGCGCCTTGCGGCGTCATGGGGCTTTTGAAAGACGAAATCCGCCGGGAATGGCGCATCCTTGAGCCGGTTGGATTGATGGAATTTATGCTGGATCCGTTTTTGAAAAACGCCTTCCTGACGCCATCGGCCAAAATTCTGCCGGTTTATCCATCCGTAACGAGGGACATCGCCCTGCGGGCGCCTTTCTCCCTGCGCCACGCCGACATCATGAAAATAATCTGGAAAAATTCTCCAAAAGAATTGACATCGGTGGTTCTGTTTGATATATATTTCGGCAAGGAAATAGGTGCGGGCTTTAAGAGCATGGCCTATAGCCTGACTTATCAGTCGCCGGATCGGACCTTGACGGATGACGAAGCCAACAGAATTAATGAGTCCGTCAAAAAACGGCTCAAAGATGAGTTAAAGGTTGAAATACGGGAAGGGTAATTGAAGACGATATGAACGGAGCTATTGTATTTGGCTTCTGGAGAATATGGAGTTATCTCGCGGGGCTGCGCAGGCAACCCGCTTTGTTAGATTGCGGAAACATTGGATTGTCGCAACAGAATCCGCGGAGCAAATTGCGGCGTCTGCGGCCGAGCGCAAAAGAAGAATCAGATATTCACATTGGCGTGATGCTGCTTTCTATTTTGCCGGGTTGTCGCCGTCTCTTTGCGTGTTCTTTCACAGCCTAGAATAGACTCCGTTTGAAAAATACCCTGCCTGGCGCGTGGTTTCGGACCTACCATCTCTGACCCGTTAATTGAGCTCTAAGGGAGTTTGATCCAAACGGTGCCCACATGCCCTTTATCGGGACTTGGAATCCGTTTGTAAAAGCACCCACTTTGTTTGTTCGGAACAGAGAGTGGTTACGACACGGTCAGGCAGGTTTTTTTTATGGAACTGTTCAAGGATAACAAGCGCGGAGCAGAATCAAAGCCGCCGCTGGCCGCGCGCATGCGGCCACGGACACTGGAGGAGATCGTCGGCCAGGAGCATCTGATCGCCCCCGGCAAGCTTCTCCGCCGGGCAATTGAATCCGACCGGCTGGGCAGCATCATTCTCTATGGTCCCCCGGGCTGCGGCAAAACATCCCTGGCCGAGGTTATCGCCCTCCTGACCAGCAGACGTTTTGAAAAAGTCAGCGGCGTGGTGGCCAATGTGTCCGTCCTGCGCGAGATACTGGAAACGGCATTTCAACGCCGCAAGCGCGACGGGACGGAAACCATCCTCTTCATTGACGAAATTCACCATTTTAACAAATCCCAGCAGGATATTCTTCTGCCATACGTTGAGGATGGCAACATCATTCTCATCGGCGCGACCACCCATAATCCGTTTTTCTTTATCAACAGCCCCCTTACCTCCCGCTCGCAGATTTTTGAGTTGGAGCCGCTTTCCGAACAATCAATCGCCGAACTCTTAAAACGGGCCTTAAAGGAAGAACGGGGGCTGGCCCCCCTGCCGATTGACATGGATGAGGAAGCCATCCTGCATCTTGCAAAAGTCTGCGAAGGCGACGCCCGCCGGGCCCTGAACGCCCTGGAAATCGCGGCCCTGACCACCCCGCCGGCTGAAAACGGCCGCATCCATATCACCCGCGATATCGCCGAGGATTCCATCCAGAAAAAAGCCGTGGTCTACGACCGGGATGATGACGGCCATTATGACACCATTTCCGCCTTCATCAAGAGCGTGCGCGGCTCTGATCCGCATGCCGCCGTCTACTGGCTCGCCAAGATGATTTATGCCGGCGAAGACCCCCGTTTTATCGCCCGCCGGCTCATCATCCTCGCCGCCGAGGACATAGGCAATGCCGACCCGCGGGGACTGCTCCTGGCCACCGCCGCCCTGGACGCCGTGGCATTTGTCGGCATGCCGGAGGCGCGCATCATCCTGGCCCAGGCCACGACTTATCTGGCCTGCGCGCCAAAAAGCAACGCCGCCTACCTGGCAATTGAAAAGGCCCTGACCGACGTCAAGGAAGGAAGGGTGCTGCCCGTGCCCAAACCGCTGCGCGGCTCAAGTTACAAGGGCGCGAAACGCCTGGCGCACACCGGCTACAAATACGCGCATGATTACAACGGACATTTTGTTGATCAGGAATATATGCCCTCTTCCGCGGTCTATTACGAGCCGACGCGGCAGGGATATGAAGAAACGATTTTACAGCGCCTGGCGCAGTGGAAGAATAAAGACACAAAACCGCAAAATCCAAAAGGCACAAAGTCGGAGTGAAGATAGCAGAAAAACCATATGTCATTCCCGCGAACGCGGGAATCCAGAAAAGATGAATCTGGATTCTCATTTCCATGGGAATGACATGCAAAATAATCGCAATCACAGCACATGGACAAACGGCAAAACATCAGAAATCAAATCCGCGCCGCGCGGCGCCGGCTGGAACCGGTCTTCGTCAAGAACGCCAGCTCTGCCATTCAGCACAAGGCGCTTAATCTCGCCGAATGGCATAATGCAATAAAGATATGCTGTTACCTCGCCATGCCGGTGGAGGTCCAGACCGATGCCATCATCCAAAAATGCCGCACGGAAAGGAAAACTCTTTTTGTGCCGGCTTTTCAGAGCGCTTTGCGGAAATATCTCCCCGCCCTCTTTGATCCGGACAGCGAGATCGGCCTGGGCCGGTTTAACATTCTGGAGCCCGTCCATCCAAAATGGATCAAAGCTCAGAAAATAGACCTTGTTTTTGTGCCGGGCCTGGCCTTTGACCGCCGGGGCGGACGCCTCGGACACGGCGGCGGATATTATGACGATCTGCTTTCCCAGAAACCGCTCCGGACGGCCTGCAAAGTCGGCCTGGCCTTTGAATTGCAGATGTTTGAGCATCTGCCCCTGCGGGCCGATGATGTGCGGATGGATATCGTGATCACGGAATCAGCTGTGCATAACTGCCGCCGCGGAGAAGCGGCTTGAGACTTTTATTAAACAAATGATACTAACCTATGATCAGAAACAGAGGTGATTATGACAGAATGGTGGATGGGTGCATTGGTGGTCCTGCTGGCCGCAACGCTCGGTTACTACCTGCGTTTTATTATCGGCCGCTATGCGGCCAAATCAATAGAACATGAAGCAAAACGCCTCCTGGAAGACGCCAAACGCGATGCGGATGCCGTCCGCCAGCAGGCCGACCTGCAGGCCAAGGCGGCCATGCTCAAGGTCCGCGACGAATTTGAAAACGAGGTTAAAACCCGCCGCCAGGAAATGGCGGTTGTTGAAGAACGGGTTGCCCAGCGCGAACTTAATCTGGACCGGAAAGTGGCCATGATTGACAAGAAATATCAGAGCGTTGAGCAGAAACTGACGGAAATTGAGAAGAAGGGAACGGAGATCGGCCAGCAGCGCGAGGAATACGCCAGCCTGGTCAAGGCTGAGCGCGAAAAACTGCAAAGGATCGCCGGCATGACCCAGGAAGAGGCGCGCCGGGGACTGATCGCGCGCACCGAGGAGGAAATCCGCGGCGAAACCGGCATGCTGATCCGCCGCCTGCAGGAGGAGGCCAAGGAAACCGCCGAACGCGAGTCAAAGAAAATCATCGCCATGGCCATTCAGCGTTATGGCGCCGGCCATGCCGGCGAAATCATGACCAGCACGGTTAATCTGCCGAGCGAGGACCTGAAGGGAAGGATTATCGGCCGCGAAGGACGCAACATCCGCGCGCTTGAATCAACCACCGGCGTTGATCTCCTCGTGGACGACACTCCCGAAGCGGTTGTGATTTCTGCCTTTGACCCCCTGCGGCGCGAAATAGCCAAACAGGCGCTTGAAAAATTGATTGCCGACGGCCGCATTCATCCAGCCCGCATTGAGGAAGTGGTCGCCAAAGTCAGGGAGGAAATTGACGAAACCATCCGTTCGGCGGGCGAAGAGGCGATTTTCACGGTTGGACTGCAGGGATTAAATCCCGATCTGGTCCGGACCCTTGGACGGCTGAAATTCCGCAGCAGTTACGCCCAGAATGTCCTGATGCATTCCGTTGAGGTGGCCCATATCATGGGCATCATGGCCGGCGAACTCGGACTGGATGTAACCCTGGCCAAACGCATCGGTCTTTTGCATGACATCGGCAAGGCCCTTGACAGCGAAGTTGAGGGCAATCATGCCGTCATCGGCGCTGATTTTCTCCGCCGTCATAACGAACATCCGACTTTGCTCAACGCGGTTGCGGCCCACCACAGCGACGTGGCGCCGGAAAGCATCTACGCCATGCTTTGTTCGGCCGCTGATGCAATATCCGCGGCCCGCCCCGGCGCGCGCTCCGAAGTAACCCAGATCTACCTGAAACGCCTGGAACAGCTGGAGGCGATCGCCTCCGGTTTTGAAGGCGTTGAAAAGAGCTATGCCATCCAGGCCGGCCGCGAAGTGCGCGTGCTGGTCATCCCCGAAAAAATTGACGATGCCGCCGCCATGCATCTGGCGCGCAATATCAGCAAGAAAATTGAACAGGATTTGCAGTATCCGGGGCAGATCAGGGTGACCGTGATCCGCGAAAAACGTTTTGTGGAATATGCAAGGTGAGAAGAATAAGCGAACAGACTGAAATTAGACCCGAGCTTCGCAAAGGCTATGCCGAGGCGAGAATTGGAAATTCGCGTAAAGCCGGAATAGCCGAATTTCTAATTTCCAGTTTCCAATTTCGCGAATGAATACCGATAAACGCAAAATATACCGCGTCAGCGAACTGACGCGCCTGATCAAAACCACGCTTGAGGATGAAATCGGTGAGGCCTGGGTGGAAGGCGAGGTCTCAAATATGCGCCGGCCCGCCTCCGGTCACTGGTATTTCACCCTCAAGGATGAAAACGCTCAGCTCGCCTGCGTCATGTTCCGCGGCAGTCAGGCCGGCGCCGCGGGGGGCGAGCCGAAGGAAGGCGTGAAAATCAGGATTTTCGGCCTGATCAGTGTCTACGAAAAAAGCGGGCAATACCAGATGATTGTCCGCTTGATGGAGCCGGCCGGACTCGGCGCCCTGCAGGCCGCTTTTGAAGCGCTGAAAAAGAAACTCATGGCCGAAGGCCTGTTTGACGCGGAGCGCAAAAAACCGCTTCCTATCCTGCCGCAACATATCGGCATTGTCACTTCGCCGACCGGTGCGGCAATCCATGATATTCTCAACATCATCTCAAGGCGTTTTCCAAACCTGCACATTGTCCTGGCGCCGGTCCGCGTCCAGGGCGAGGGCGCCGCCGCCGAAATTGCCGCGGCGATTGATCTTTTCAACTCGGCCGGAAATGTGGATGTGTTGATTGTCGGACGCGGCGGCGGCAGTCTGGAGGACCTCTGGCCGTTCAACGAGGAAATCGTCGCCCGGGCCGTGGCCCGCTCCCAAATCCCGGTCATTTCCGCCGTCGGCCACGAAACCGACTTTACCATTTGTGACTTTGTTGCCGATCTGCGGGCGCCGACTCCTTCCGCCGCGGCGGAACTGGTCATCGGCCGCAAGGAGGATTTTGAGGCTGAATTGGCCGGCTTGGTCCGGCGATTGACAAGGTCCGCGTGCGAGCATGCGTTCGGCCTGAAGGCCCGCCTGGACGCCGCCAAAAACAGCTATGTTTTCCGCGAACCCGCCAATATCGCCGGGCAAATGCGCGCACGGCTGGAGCATATCGCCCGCCGGCTTGGGCACAGCCTGCAGAACTTACTGCGCGAAAAACAACAGACTGCCGACGAATTCAATTTGCGCTTGATGCATACGATAAAAATCCTGTTGCAATCACGCCGGACTGATTTGAAACGCCTTGAAGTCCAGGCGAGAAGCCTGAGTCCCGTTGCCGTTCTTGAAAGGGGCTATAGCATAACTTATGGCCCAAACGGCTCCATCCTCAAGGACGCCTCGCAAACGCGCACCGGCGAGCGCCTAAAGACCCGCTTGTCCAGGGGAACAATTGAATCCGAGGTGCACGCCTGCCGTCTGAGTTCAACCAAACCGCAATAATTCACCCTTTTAATGTGTAGCCGTGTCCATGCACGGTCAGTAATATTTTGGGCTTTCTGTAATTAGTCGGCACTGAAAATAGTGTTAAGCAGTTGTGGTGCAAGAGATAAGGCATTGACATATCCGGAATAATTTACAAGGATAATTGTTAAAACGAGAGGAGGCCTTGCAAATTATGAAGCCGAAAATAACTACGAGTACACCAATGCAGTTAGAGTTGGACCGTCACGGAGCAATTCTTGCGAAAATAATCAACCCGCGGCATGCGCTGGTGACGCTGGCGGAACAGATATTTGTCGTGCGAAACATTTTTGATTCGCATGCCGTAATTTCCGGTTCCGTCACAGCCGTTTGCGCCTTTGTCATGGCCGGCACCAGTAAACACAAACAAACCAGTCCTACCGCCAAAATATATGATTGTTTCTTCATGATTTCATTTTCCTTTCTTTCGTTGTTGTTTGCTCTCTTTTATGAGAAGCATTCTCACAAACTGACAACAACCATAAACCAAGCCGGAATTAATGTGGTTAAAAAATTGTAAAATATTTGTAAAAAAAGAGGAAGGAATATCAGTAAAAAAATCGGGATCATGTCTTGACATTATTGTACATAAGGCTAAATTAAGACCAAATAAAGGTCTGAAAGGATGGGTTAACAACATGAAATTGAGCGAAGCGGTTGTGCCAATCAGCTATGCAAAAACGCATACGGCCGAAATTGTCGCTAATATTGTCAGGGAACAGAAGCCGATAATAATCACCCAAAACGGGCATGCCCGCGTGATCATCCAGGATCTGCATTCTTACGAGCAAATCCAGGATAGTCTGGCAATGCTGAAAATTCTTGCACAAGGACAAGATGACGTTCGCGCCAAACGAATCAAGCCGTTGAAACAGTCTTTCGCCGATATCCGCCAGAAGATTCGGTCGGAAAAGGCATAATGAAACTCAATGTTTATATTACCGCCGAAGCTGAGCGGGATATTTATGACATTCATTCTTATATCGCCCTCAACGATTCGGTTGAAAACGCAAGCTATGTTTTTGAGAAACTTGAACAAGTTTGTTTAACGCTCGAGCATTTTCCCCTGAAAGGCCATATACCGCCCGAACTGGAACGGATCGGAGTTCTAACATATCGTGAAATTCATTTTAAACCATACCGGATTATTTACGAAATCAGAAATAAAGATGTTTTCGTCCATGCGGTATTGGATGGACGAAGAGATTTGCAATACCTAATGGAACGCCGGCTGTTACGGTAAATTGCAAAAAAGTCATTTCAAAAATAGCTACAAAGATGCACAAAATTCATAAACAAGGAAAAAGAGATAGCCCGCTAAATACTGACGCGAATGGACGCTAAAAAGGAATAATCCTTATGCGTTGAGTAATGAAACCTTTTCCGCCACGGGCGGATCCGCCAAAGGCGGAAAAATTTAGCGTGTTTAGCGGGAAAATCAATTTTACGAAAGGCAGAACCATGACTAAGAAACCAGAAACACAATTGAGTTTTGACAAGGCCCTCGCGCAATTGGAAAAAATCGTGCAGGATATGGAGGGCGGAGCGCTGCCGCTGGAAAAGATGATGGAGCAGTTTGAAGAGGGCATGCGCCTGATCGCGCTCTGTTCGGTCAAATTAAATGAGGTTGAAAAGAAAATTGAGCTTATGGTAAAAAAAGACGGCAAAATCGTCACAGCGCCGTTTGAGGCGGAAGAAAAGCAGGAGACAGAAAGCAAAAAATGACAAAGGCATAATGGAGCGAAACGCTTTCTGTCATTCCCGTGAAAACCCTGGCCGACGCTCGGGCAGGCGGGAATCCAGTCCGCCAGTGGCGGATGGATTCCCACTTTCGTGGGAATGACAAACGGTCCAATGTCTGATATTGGTGTCGGAACAAATAAAGATCATGAGCAACATTCTGGAAACGATCAATTCGCCCGTGGACCTGCAAAAAGTCAGGACCGAAGATTTGCCGGCCCTGGCCGAAGAAATCCGGGCGCTCATCATCAACACGGTCAGCGCCACCGGCGGACATCTCTCATCCAACCTCGGGACGGTGGAGCTTACCATTGCGCTCTTGCGGGTTTTTTCCCCTCCCAGTGACAAGCTGGTCTGGGACGTCAGCCACCAGGCTTATACCTACAAAATCCTCACCGGCCGCCGGGAAGTTTTCAGCACCCTGCGGCAGACGGACGGCATTTCCGGTTTTCTTGCAAGAAGCGAGAGCGAATATGACGCTTTTGGCGCCGGACACGCCGGCACGGCGCTCTCTGCGGCGCTCGGCATGGCTGCGGCACGCGACAGGCAGGAAGGCAACGAACACGTGGTCGCCATTGTCGGCGACGGCGCCCTCGGCTGCGGCACGTCTTTTGAGGCGTTGAACAACCTGTCTTCCACAACCAAGCGCCTGATAGTCATCCTCAATGACAACGAAATGTCCATTTCCGCCAATGTCGGCGCAATTTCCCGCTATCTCGGCCGACTGCTGGCGCACCCGCGCTACAACCGCTGGAAATCCTCCGTGGAGCGTTTTGCCCGGCACAAGCTGAAAATGAGCTGGCTGAGCAATATTTACCTGCGTTCGGAAGAGGCAATAAAAAGTCTGTTTCTGCGGAGCGTTTTATTTGAGGAATTTGGCCTCCGTTACATCGGCCCCATTGACGGCCACAATATTCCCACCCTCATTTCATCCCTGGAAATTGCCAGAAATTCCGATGAACCCATTCTCGTGCACGTTGCCACCCAGAAAGGCAAGGGATATACCTTTGCCGAAGCCGAGCCGGAAATATGGCACGGCACCGGCGCCTTTGAATGCAAAACCGGCACGCCCCTCAAGGCCGGTTCTTCGTTGAAATATTCCGATGTCTTCGGCCAGACCGCGGAACGGCTTGCGGCGCAAAACGACAAAATCGTCGCGGTCACGGCCGCCATGGCCGTCGGCACCGGACTGGTAAATTTTTCACGAAAATTCCCCGACCGGTTTTTTGATGTCGGCATAGCCGAGGAACACGCGGTCATTTTCGCCGCCGGGCTGGCCTCACAGGGTTGGACGCCGCTCGTGGCGATTTATTCAACATTCGCCCAGCGCGCGGTTGATTTTATCATCCATGACGTCTGCCTTCAGAACCTGCCGGTTATTTTCTGCCTGGACCGCGCGGGCATTGTCGGCGACGACGGCCCGACCCACCATGGCATTTTTGACATTGCCCTTTTCCGTTCCGTGCCGAACCTTGTCATGCTGCAGCCGCAGGACGAACCAGAACTGGCCGGCATGATATCCTCCGCGATCGCCTGGAAGAAACCGGTTGTCATCCGCTACCCGCGCGGCTGCGGGCCGGGTAAATCCGTGCCGCCGAAGCCTGCGGAAATCCCGTTCGGCCGGGCCGAAGTCCTGGCAGAAGGAACCGAGGTTCAAATTTGGGCCCTGGGCGACATGCTTGCCCTGGCACAGCGCGCCGCCCAAAAATTGAAACAAGCCGGCTTAAACGCCGGGATTGTCAATCCCCGTTTTATCATTCCGCTTGACCGCGAACTGCTCTGCCGCCAGGCTGAAAAGTCAAAATGCATTGTCACAATTGAAAACAGCGTGGCGAACGGCGGTTTTGGCTCAATAGTCACTGAGGCGCTCTCCGACGCCCGTTTTAAGGGAATAAATTTGCGCTTCGGCTGGCCGGACCAGTTTATTCCGCATGGTTCATTTGAACAGTTGTGCGAACGGCACGGATTGACGGACGCAGCGGTGGCATCCGCTATTCGCGGTGCGCTTCGCCGTTAAAGACAACCATGTCCTTGTGCTGTCTAATTGAAAACTAACTATCAGAGGCTTGACATACTGCTGGCGGAACGCGGCCTGGCCGAAAGCCGCGCCAAGGCCCAGCGGCTGATCTACGCCGGCCAGGCGCAGGTTGACGGACAAACCATTTTGAAACCCAGCCATGAGGTTTCCCTCGCCGCAGTCATTGCGCTCAAAGACCAAGCAAAGTTTGTGAGCCGCGGCGGGGACAAACTGGACCACGCCCTGAATGTTTTTGCCGTCAGTCCTGCCGGAAAAATCTGCCTGGATGTCGGCGCCTCCACGGGCGGATTCACGGATTCTCTCCTGCAGCGGGGGGCCAAAAAAGTCTTTGCCGTTGATGTCGGCGCGGGACAGATACACTGGAAACTGCGGCAGGATCAACGCGTCATTGTGCTTGATCAAACCAATGCCCGCTATCTCAGCCCGGATCATCTTGCCGAAAGGCCGCAATTGGCCGTTGTGGACGTATCGTTCATATCATTGACAAAAGTCCTGCCGGCTGTTATTAATGTTCTGACTTCAGGCGCCTCTGTTATTGCCCTGGTCAAGCCGCAGTTTGAAGCGGAGCGCCGCGAAAACAAACGCGGAGTGGTCAACGATCCGGCGGTGCGCCGGCGCGTGGTGGAAGATATAAAGCAGTTCGGGACGCAGAAGCTGGCGCTTGAGTTCAAAGCGGTCTGCGAATCGCCCCTCAAAGGGCCGGCGGGCAATGTTGAGTTTTTTATTTATTGGATCCGTCCTGCGCAGCAAGGCTGCTGCGGCGGACAAGTAAAACCATGAAGACCATCGGGATTTTTGCCAACTGCCGGAAGCCATCCGCGGCCAATGTTCTGCGGCAGGCGGTAGACCAGAGCCGGAAATACGGATTGCGCCTGGCAGTGTGCGATGAAACCGCCCGGCTTGTTCCCGAAGCGGAACACCTTGCTCCGGAGGAATTTATCAACAAAATTGACATCCTCATGGCTTTTGGCGGCGATGGCACAATGCTGAACGCGGTCCGCATGCTTAATGGCCGTGAAATTCCGGTGCTGGGCGTCAACCTTGGAAGCCTCGGTTTTCTGACCAGCGTTTCCCAGGAAGAAGTGGAACGCGCTTTTGCATGTGTCGCCCGCGATCAATTTGCCATCAGCCGGCGCGCGCTGGCCGAATGCGTTGTCAGGCGTTCATCGCAGGAAATATGCCGTTACCGCGCCTTGAACGATATCGTCATTGACCGGGGGGCGTCGCTGCGCGTCGTGACTTTGAACATGGCCATTGAAAATGAGGAGGTAAGCTCCTTTGTCTGCGACGGACTGATCGTCTCCACCCCGACCGGCAGCACCGGCCACGCGCTCTCCACCGGCGGTCCGATATTGCATCCCGAGAGCGCCGTTTTTGTCATTACGCTGATCTGCCCCCATACCCTGAGCTCACGTCCGCTGGTCATTCCCGACAACAAGCTCATCAAGGTTGAAGTGGCCAAAAACGCCGGCGACCTTATGCTGTCAATTGACGGACAAATTGGCGAGCCGTTAAAAACAGCCGACCAAATTGAAATCAGGCGCAGTGAGGCCCATGTTAATTTTGCGCGCCTGCCGGATTACAGTTACTTTTACGTCCTCCGCCACAAGCTCCACTGGCGGGGCTCAACCAGCCCGGAGTGATCGCTTGTCTTTTTTACGGTGCGGAACTTCCGCGCCCTTATTTGCGTCCAATATTATAACGAAGGGTCATCGGAAGGGAAAAAACATGGCGTCAAAAATCAACGGAAAGCGTTTGATATTCCCGGGGCTCCTGCTGATTGCCTCCTCCTGCTGCGGCGCGGGAACGGGCGAGGCTGAAAACGAACTGCAGCGTCTGCAGATGGACATCCCCTCGCTCTATCTGATCAACGGGATGTTTTTTTCGGCCGAACAGAATAAAAAGTTCGCCGGCTTTCTGGAGGAAAGCGCCGGGATTCAGGAACAGAATCAGAAAGCCATCCGGCAATTCATTGCCGGCAACCGCAAGGAAATTGACCAACTTCTTGACCAGATGATTTCCGGAAAAAAAGAAACGGCTCAGCCGGCGGTCCTCAAAAAAGCCCGGCCGGATGCGCAATTATTCAAAACGCGCAGTGAATGGCAGAAGCTTATCAGCCGCAATCAAAAGGGACTTGACGAGACCGCCGAAAAAACCCTGGCGATGCTTACCCCGGCCCAGCGCGATATCCTTAACCGGTTTGTCCCCTGCTTCATTCCGCCCGGCGATTTTCGCAATCCGGAGCGAGTCGGTCAGGCCGATGCCGACACTTCGCTCGGCGAGACAATGCTCGCGCGTCTCCGCGGCGTCCCGGCAGCAAGGTTGAACGACGCCATTGAACGGGCGCTGGACGGACTGGCGCCATATATAATGAAACAACAGCATACCGAACTGACCAAGCCGCAGATTGAGGAACTGCGCGATGAACTGCGCCCCTCCCTGAAGGAACTGACTGACCGCATCCGCGGCATGAGCGAAAGCGACTTTCAGCTTGAAAAGGTAAATCTTGCCCGGCAATTCCTCTGCCTGCACAACGCGGAGGGAAACAGCAAAGGCGGAGACGCTCTGATGAAGATAAAGCATTACCTCCTCAATCCGGGAATTATCGCAACCATCGCCCAGCGCGCCGGGGATCCGACCGCGGCTTTCTCGCCTGGGCAAAGCGCTCCGGCGAAGCCCGGTAAACCGGAAATAACGCCGGCCGCGGCGCTGGAAGATATCCGGCAAAAAAACGAGGCGTTCCAGACGGCTTCCCTGATCAATAATCTCCAGTTGACCGCCGGCCAGTGCCGGCAAATGCTCCCATGCGTTCAAAAAGCGGTTGCGGCGCGCGCGGAAGTCGCCCAGGAAGCGTCCGCCATTTTTCCGCAGGCCCTCAAGGCGTATGCCGCCCTGAAAAAAGAGCTGGAAAACCAGCAAAGCTCGCCGCAGACGGAACAGGAAGCCGGCAAATACCACCACCAGCTTAAAATGCTTTATTCGGACAAATTAGCGAAAACGCTTTCAGACTGCCAGACGGAGATGGACCTGTTGTTGTCGGCCGACCAGGTTGCCTTCCTGATCGGCCGCCAGGGCGGCAAGAAAATGGAACGCTGTCAGGACAATCAGTCCCAGAGAAACATCATGGTGGTCCGCTCCCGGGCCGAAGCGGTTTTTGACGCGGTGGACAAAATGAATGACAGGGAATTTGCCGATAGCAGACGGAAACTTTGCGCCGATTTTATCACTTCCTGCGTCACAATCGGGGTTGTCCCGGGGAACGATATTAACGAAAAGGCGGAGATTGACCGGGTGGAACAGGTTCTGAGCCGCGCCAGGAATATGCGGCGCTCCGAATATCTGAAATCCCGCGATGACCTGACCGCCGAAATCTGCCCAAAGCACAGCACGCCGCGGCCGGCCGTGTTCGGATGGCAAAAGAACATGGGCGATCAATTGGAGGTTGTCAATCCGACCACTCAGCTCCTGCTCAGCCAGACCGGCCTGACACTCCTGGAAAAGAAAATCAAGGCGGGCAACTGACCGGACCGGCACAATGAAAAACATCTCCAGACGCGATTTTCTGAGGGGCTGCCTCGCTTGCGGCTTATGCGCCGGCGGGTGGACCGTTGCTGCAGCGCAGGCCGGCAAGCCCCAAAGGATGGATGTGCAAAAATTGCAGGAGGCCGCCTTCTGGCAGCCGCTGGCCGATGGAAGAACAAAGTGCACCACCTGTCCGAACGAGTGCGAAAGCACGGAAGGCGGCGTCACCAGATGCAACACCAGGATCAACCGCGGCGGAAAACTTTATTCGCTGACCTACGGTTATCCCTGCGTGATCTATACCGACGCGCTTGAAAAGAATCCGCTCTATCATGTCGCGCCCGGCAGCAGCGCCGTTGCCACGGCCACGGCCGGCTGCAATCTGATCTGCACCTACTGCCAGAACTGGGATATTTCCCAGGTGGGCCCATCCAAAACGCGCAACATGGAGCTTGCGCCGGAAGACCTTGTCAGGCAGGTTGTTGACCGCAATCTAAAATGGCTGACTTTTTCCTACACGGAGCCGGTGGCCTATCTGGAATATGCGCTTGCCGCGGCAAAAATCGCCCGCAGCCGAAATGTCAAAGTGGCGGTCGTCACCGCGGCCTACATTAATCCCAAACCGCTGGAGCGGCTGATTGAAGCAGCGGATGCTTTCAGTGTCACGCTGAAAGGTTATGATGACGATTTCTATCGCAACGTCTGCGGCGCCCGGCTTGAGAGAGTCTGGGAGGCAATCAAGACCATTTCCCGCGCAAAAAAATGGATGGAAATCGTCACTTTGATCGTGCCGGGTCTGAATGACCGGGCGGATGGACTGCGGCAGCTGGCCGGCGCGATTGCCAGGCTTGACCAGAACATCCCGCTTCATTATCTCAGATTTTCACCGGCCTACAAACTCAAGCACCTGCCTGCGACCCCCGTTAAAACGCTGGAAAATGCCGGGGAAAACGCCGGGAAGGAGGGATTGAAATACGTCTATCTTTCAAACCTGCCAGGCCATGCGGCTGCCAACACCTATTGCCCGGCATGTGCAAAAGTTTTGGTTGAACGGATTGGATTTAAAATTCTCAAGAACAACATTCAGGGAAACCGCTGTCCATTCTGCCGGCAGACCATCCCCGGCCTGTGGCATCCGGACCAAAATTGAATCCATGGCAGGTTGTCACGGCAACTGTGAATTACGGATTGACAAATGCAATCTGACAAATGACAATGGCGGTAAATGATTCCGGATTTACAGGCTTGCTTGCTATGCGACGACGTGCGGCAGGAGCGCAACGGCAAATTCATCCTGATCGGCCTTTTTGACGTCATCAACGCCCATCAGTATCCGCTGGTCTTCCCGCGCATGGGTCTGGTCACCCGCTGGTGCAATGGCGAGGGTGAATACCGTCAATTGAGCCGCCTGGTGAAGCCCGATCAAAAAACGGTCATTGCCCAGGGACAGAATATTCCCGTCAAATTGCCCGGCCTGGAGGCGGTGGTGACCAACGTGGAATTTTTCATAAACATCACTTTTACCGAAGCGGGTGTTCATTGGATTGAGGTCCTGCTGGACAACGACCTTAAGATACGGTTCCCCCTGCGTGTCATTCCCGTTCCTCCCCCGGCGGCAAGAAATGAAGAAGGCAGAATGTAGAATGCAGAATTATGCAAACCCGCGTTGCCGTTGTAAAATGCGAATCATACAGCCCTGAAAATATTGCCGCCGCGCTTGGAAAAATATTCGCCTCGCTCGGCGGATTGAAACAGTTTGTTCCGCCGGGCGGATCGGTCCTGATCAAGCCCAACCTGCTGAGCGACCGCGCGCCGGACAAAGCGGTCACAACCCATCCCGAGGTCGTGCGGGCGCTGGTCAGGATGGTCCGGCAATGCGGCGGCAATCCCATGATCGGCGACAGTCCCGCCGGAACGCTGAAAATTGATGCGGTCATTGAAAAGACGGGGTTCCGCGCGCTGTGCGAAGAGGAGAAGGTAAAATTTGCCATCTTTGAAAAAGAGCCCTGTGTTATCCACGATTATCGCGGCGTTTCGCTGGCGGTGGCCAGGGCGGCTTTTGACGCCGATTTGATCATCAATGTGCCGAAATTGAAGACCCATTCATTCACCGCCTTTACCAACGCGGTAAAAAATGTTTTCGGACTTTTGCCTGGGTTTCAAAAGGCTCTTCTGCATAAAACCTTCCCCACCCCGCGTCTGTTCGGCGATTGCCTGGCTTTTCTTTATGGAATCATCAGGCCGGGCCTGACCGTATGCGACGCCATTACGGCCATGGAAGGCGAGGGCCCGTCAGCAGGCACGCCGGTTCAACTGGGATTCCTGGCCGGTTCGGCCGATGGAATCGCGCTGGACATGTCTTTGTGCCGGATGCTGGGAATAAATCCGGATGATGTCCTTTATCTTGACAGCCTGCGGCGATCAGGCCTCGGCCAATCCAATCCCGACAACATTGAACTGGCCGGCGATTACAGCGCATTGGGCCATATCCGTCCGATCAAGCAGTCCGTAACGGCCAAAGCGGCACAATTTATTCCGCTCCGGCTTGTGCGGCTTATTGAACAATATCTCTGGATCAGGCCGTCTTTTACCGGCAAATGCACGGCCTGCCGCCGCTGCGTTGAAGCCTGTCCGGCCGGGGCGCTGACATTAAACACTGCTTCGCAAGACGCGCGGCCGCGGCTAAGCATTAAAAAATGCATCAGCTGCTGCTGCTGCCACGAAATCTGCCCTGAACACGCGATAAAAATGACCAGGAGTTTTTTACTGCGCCTGGCCTCTTTGCGGAATTTTAAATATGCAACATAGCCTGAAACATGTTGTTGAGTATCTGCTGGTCCGGCTGAACGCGTTCATCCTCCGGGGTCTGCCTTACCGCGCCGCCCTGTTTCTGGGCTGGTGCGTGGCCTGGTTTTCATTTTATATCGTCCGTTATCGCGTCCGGGAAGCCAAGCGGCGCATCAAAGAGGTGTTTGGAGAACGTTTTTCAGAAAGCGAGGTCCGGCGGATCGCCTGGGTTTCGTGGCGCAATTTCATTTTCACGGTCGTTGAGACAATCCGCCTTCCTGTTTCCAGCCGGGCATGGGTATTAAAGGTGGTGGATTCAAGCTTGAATGATTACCAGAAACTCAGCGGATGGGCAAAGACCGGCCAAGGCGGCATTATCGCCACCGCCCACATGGGCTCATGGGAAATGGCGGCGCTGGCCTGCCTGGCCTACGAAATTCCGCTCTTTTCTCTTGCCGCTCAGCAAAAAAACCGGCTGGTGGATGAATTTTACAACCGCTCCCGGGCCGGCACCGGCTTTGAAATTGTCTTGCGCAACGCCTCCGCACTGAAAACAATCATGCGTAAAATAAAAGACGGCAAAACGCTCGCCATTCTGTCGGATGTGCGCGGAAAAACAGAAGCGCTCCCGGTCAGGTTCCTCGGAAAAACCGCGAATGTGGCCGAAGGCATGGGCTTTATTGCCCGGCAGACCAACGCGCCGGTGTTCCCCACCATTATCACCCGCATCGGCTGGGGACTGCACCGCTACCGCGTCTATGATCCGATTTTCCCCGACCCGCAAGCCGAAAAAAAAGCTGACGCATTGCGGATAACCCAGTCTTTTTTTGACATTCTGTCCGAGCGTATCCAGAATGAGCCGGAACAATGGTTCTGGTTCAACAAGCGCTGGATTTTTGATCCGTTCACGAAGGAAGAAGTCAGAAGCCAGGCGCCAGAAGTCAGAAATGCCTGACAAAAAACGGAGGGGAAGCATGCATGGCACAATTCGCGCTAAAATGAAAAAAGTGATTGAGTCGGTATGGCGGGCCAACTTAAAGCTGAACGAAGCCGGCTTGACCCCGCTTACCTGGGGAAATGCGAGCCAGATTGACCGCGCCCGGGGATTGATTGCCATAAAGCCAAGCGGTGTCACATATGAAAAGATAAAAAAAGAAGACATTGTTCTGACCGATACCAGCGGAACCATAATTGCCTCCCGTTTGCGGCCGTCTTCCGATCTGGCCTCCCACCTTGCGCTCTACCATGCATTTCCTTCCGTGGGCGCGGTTGTTCACACTCATTCCGCTTTTGCCACCGCATTCGCGCAGGCCTGTCTGCCGGTTCCCTGCCTGGGCACAACCCATGCTGATTACTCCCCCTGCCCGATCCACGTAACAGACCCCATGACGCCGTCCCAAATCCGGACGGATTACGAACGGCATACCGGCGAAATGATTGTCAAAAAAATACGCCAGCTGAAACTTGTCACAACGCAATGTCCGTTTATCCTTGCGGCCCAGCATGGCCCCTTTGCTTGGGGAAAAGACGCCGCCGAGGCTGTTGAAAACGCAATTGTGCTGGAATATCTATGCAAAATGGCATTTGTGACTTATGTTATGAAAGGAAAATTAAAATCCATTCCGCAGGTTTTAATTGACAAGCATTTTTTCAGGAAACATGGGATACACGCTTACTATGGCCAGCAAAAGGTTAAAGGCCGGTTTAAAATCAGTTAAGGAGCATAAGTTCTCGGCGATTCATGACAAGAAAAACTTATCAGAATCATGTTTGTCATTCCCGACCTGACTCGCCTCGGCGAAGCCTCCGGCGTAGCCTGGGTCGGGAATCTAGATTAAAAAAATCTTTCCTGGATTCCCGCTTTTGCGGGAATGACAGGCATAATACATGACAGGAACCTTCAGAGGAGGAATTTTCAATGGCAAAATATTCAATCGGCATTGATTTCGGCACCAACTCGGTCCGCGCGCTCGTGGTTGATGTTGCCGGCGGCCAAGAGGCCGGCTCGGCGGTGGCGGCATATCCGGGCGGAAAAGAAGGCATTTTTCTTGATCCAAAGGACCACAACCTGGCGCGCCAGTCTCCTCTTGATTATTTCACGGCCATGGAACAGGCCGTGAATACGGCGCTGCGCGAAGCCGGCAAGAATAACGGCGTCAAACCCGATGAAATTGCCGGCATCGGAGTTGACACCACCGGCTCAACGCCCATACCGGTGGACAGGGACAACCGGCCCATGTGCCTGAACCCAAAACACAAAAACAACCTGAATGCCTATGCCTGGCTCTGGAAGGACCACACGTCGTTTTCCGAGGCCGAAAAAATAACGGAAACTGCCAGACGCATGCGCCCGCAATATCTGGCAAAATGCGGTTTTTCCTACTCTTCCGAATGGTATTGGTCAAAGCTCCTGCATTGTCTGAATGTTGACCCCGGCTTGTTTGCCGAAACTTATGCCTGGATTGAAATGGAAGATTATATTCCGGCCGCGCTTTGCGGCGTCAGCCATCCGGACAAGGTGGCCCGGGGAGTATGCGCCGCCGGCCATAAGGCCATGTTCAATAAACAATGGGGCGGTTTCCCGGACCGCGATTTCCTTGCCGCGCTTGACCCGCGGCTGGCCGGCCTGCGCGAGCGCCTTCCGGAAACAGCCTATGCCATCAACCATTGCTCCGGAAAGTTATCTTCGGAATGGGCGCGCCGATTCGGCTTGCCCGCCGGAATCCCGGTGGCGGTCGGCGCTTTTGACGCCCACCTCGGCGCGGTCGGTTCCGGAATAAAGACCGGCACGCTCGTCAAAATCATCGGAACTTCAACCTGCGACATAATGGTTGTCCCGAACAGCTTTAATATTGCGGACATTCCGGGCGTATGCGGCATTGTGGAAGGATCGGTCCTGCCGGGATATTTCGGCATTGAAGCGGGGCAGTCGGCGGTCGGCGACATTTTTAAATGGTTTGCCGGCGCGATTTGTCACGGCGATGATCGTTTGCAGGTCCAGCTTTCCGAGGAAGCGAAAAAACTGCGGCCGGGGGAGAGCGGGCTGCTGGCCCTGGACTGGAACAACGGGAATCGGACCATCCTGGTTGACCCGCGGCTGACCGGCCTGATTGTGGGCTTGACGCTCCATACCCCCCGGCATGAAATCTACCGCGCGCTCATTGAAGCGACCGCTTTCGGCGCGTTGACCATCATTAACCGCATTGAAGAATACGGCGTCAAAATTGAAAGAATCGTCTGCTGCGGCGGCATAGCGGAAAAAAACGACCTGTTCATGCAGATTTATGCCGATGTGTTGAACCGGCCCATGTGCATTTCCCGCTCAAAGCAGACCTGCGCCCTGGGGGCGGCAATTGCCGGCGCGCTGGCAGCCAGAGTTTATCCGGCAATTGAGCCGGCCGTTGAGGCAATGACCGGCATCAAACCTGAAATCTATCAACCCATTGCCCAAAATACCGCTGTTTATCGGGAACTTTACGGCATTTACAAGACATTGCATGATGCCTTCGGCCTCTCCGGCACTGTGCCCGTTGGCCGGGTGATGAAAGATCTGCTGGAGATCAAATCCCGGGCGCCGAAACACTGAAGGGTAAAAAAAAGAAGGAAGCGTTTTAGAAACGCTTCCTTCTTGTGAATCCAATTTACTGCTTGTCAATTACTGAGCCACAGGCGCTGCCGGGGCCGCCGCAGGCGCCGCCGCCGGAGCTTCGGCCGGAACTGCTGCCGGGGCCTCTGCCGCCGGAGCCGCTTCTTCCTCAATGCTCACGATGCTCGTAACATGCTTCTTGCCATCGGCCTTGACTTTGCCCTTGGCAACCACTTTAACGTTCTTGCCGATCAACGCCGTCATGTCAATCGCCTTCTCGCCCGGCTTGGCCTTGGGTTCAGGCAGAGCCACCTCACCATCCGCTGTTTCCAAGGCATACTTGCAAACGATGGTTTCGGAACCCTTGATTTTGACAACTTCTTCCTTCTTGCCCACTTTGTCCGTGGCCTTGACGTCAGCCTTGATATCTTCCTTCATAACAAGCTTGCCGGTCAAGGTGAACTCCTGAGTCGCTTTCTTGAGGCTGACGCCCACTTTCTCTTCAGCCATGGCGTTCAACGAAACAACGGCAAATGCCACAACAACTAATCCAGCCAGAATGCTCTTCAAACTCATTTTTTCTCCTCTTTATGCTTTTTGTTCAAACCTGACATTTTAACCCACAAAAACTCAATATCTTGCCTTAAACAGTGTCTCTGACCTCCTTTCTTGCCTTATTGTTCAATAAAACAAGGCAAATACTACTTCCGTCCCGGCGGAATGCAAGAAAAAAAATACATGAGTCGGGCAACGGCAATCAGCCGCAGAAACAATCTCGGCATCAGGAAGTTACGGCTGTTTCACGCTCCCTGAAATAGGCCACGGTGTGCCCGACAAGCTTGTCAAGCAAGGCTGCGTCCGTCCGGCCGAACATGGCCGGATAAGGATCGCCGCCCGGCCCCAGCGGCTCGGGGGTGACATAATGGCCGTCGGCATTAAACCCGAGGACATAAAGGGCCATGATAATGGTATCCAGATCCATGGAACCATCCCCCAGGGCGGAACGGTTGCTGTCCGCCATGTGCAGATTGACCAGCATGGGACCTGCGCTGATGATGGCCTCGCCGATATGTGATTCTTCGGTCTGCATGTGATACACATCGCCATTGATATGCTGGACGCCTTTGTGATTGACCGCCTGAATATACCGCCTGGCATCGGATATGGTGTGCACAAGGCTTACTTCGGCGGAACGGATGGGTTCAATCGCGGCATGAATGCCGTGTTTGACAAAATCGTCGCCGGCAATGCGAAGCGTTGCGCTGCTGCGTTCAAACTCCGTATTGTCATAAGGCTGGGGACGGCCAACGGCGCCGGGAACAATCAGCATATAGCCGGCGTCCACCTCCGAACCAAAATCCAGCTCGCGCCTTATATAATCCAGGGCGGCCTGGCGATGGATCGCGCGGTTGCTTGAAAGATCGTTATCGGGCGAAAATATACCGCAAATTCCCGAAACTTTCATATTGCTGTTCCGAAGGACCTTGAGAATTTCCTTTGCCTTGTATCCGAGATCGGGCCCATGATGATTCCCGTGCAGTTCAATGTAAGTCATGCCGTATCTGGCCAGCCGGCGAACGGAATCCGTAAACGGTTCCATTCCAAACCCCCAGTTACTCCAGGAAAGATTCAGCCGGCGCCGCAAACGTTGCGGATGTTTTTTCTTCAATTCCTCAAATCTGGTACGGATCAGATCGTTTTTTGCTTCGTAATTTTGTTTTTTCATGGCACCTAATTTTTCATGTTTCTCGTTAAGATTGTCAAACGGTCTGCAAGGCAATGAGACGCTCCTTGAGTCCCGTGCGGCGTTCGGCGGTGTGATTGTTGCGAATGGCTATTGTTACGGCCTTTTTTGATCCGACCAGGCAGACCAGTTTGCGCCCCCGGGTGAGCGCCGTGTAGAGCAGGTTGCGCTGGAGCAGTTTGAAATGCTGAGTGGTCATCAAAATTATCACCGCCGGATGCTCGCTGCCCTGCGCCTTGTGAATGGACGAGGCATAAGCCAGGCTGAGCTCGTCAACCTCGCCGAAATCATAGGCCACCAGCCGTCCGTCATAATCAACGATTAACTGCTGATCGTCATGGTTAATGGCATGAATCAAACCGATATCGCCGTTGTAAACATCCTTGTCATAGTTATTGTGCATCTGCATGATGCGGTCGCCGACGCGGTAACTGCGGCCAAAGCGCACAAATTCCTCCCCGCGCGGGTTAATCACCCCCTGCAAAACCGCATTCATATTGTCCGCGCCGAGCTCAAAGCGGCGCATGGGCGTCAAAACCTGAATGTCGGTGCGCGGGCTCAGGCCGAACCGCCGCGGAATACGTTCTGAAACCAGTTCAATAACCCGGGCGATAACCCGCTCCGGCTCATTTTCCTCTATGAAATAAAAATCACCGGCCGGCCCCGGCTCTTCCGGCGCGGCCAGTTCAAAAAAATGCCCGGTATTGACCAGATGTGCGTTGTGGACAATCAGACTTTTCTCAGACTGCCGGAAAATCTTGTCCAGCTTGATGGCGGGAAAAGCGCCGCTCTCAATCAGGTCGCGGAGCACGTTGCCCGGCCCGACGCTCGGCAGCTGGTCGGCATCGCCGATCAGCAAAAGGCGCGCCGGGGAAGGCAGGGCCCGCAGAAAGGAATTCATGAGCACGACATCAATCATGGAGACTTCATCCAGAATAAAAACATCGCCGGCCAGGTGTTTATCGGCGCCGTATTCAAATTTTTCCCTGCCCGGCTGGAATTTCAGCAGGCGGTGGATGGTCATGGCCTGATGGGCGGTGGCCTCCTCCATGCGCTTGGCCGCCCGCCCGGTGGGCGCGGCCAGCCGGACGGCAAGTTTTTTGGCCGAAAAAATATCCACGAGCGCCCTGATAATCGTGGTCTTGCCAACTCCCGGACCACCGGTGATTATTCCGACCTTTTCCGTTATGGCCATGTTGAGCGCCGCGGCCTGCGCCGGCGAAAATGAAATCTTCATGCGGCCGGCGGCCCATTCAATGGCCTTGAGGGCGTTGATGGACGGCATGTTGGCGGAACCGCCCTCCTGAATCCGCCTTAAATGAGCCGCACAGCCCGTCTCGGAATAGTAAAGCGGCGGCAGGTAAATATTTTCGCCCTCGCCGATGAGGTTTTTATCCGCCAATTCCTGCGCCAGCGCTTCCTCAAGAAGATTCCGGCCGATCGCGAGCTGTTTTTCGGTGCAGGCCAGCAGTTCGTCCCTGGGACAATAGCAATGTCCTTCATCGGCCAAAGTCTGCAGCACGTAGGCCAGCCCGGCCCGGGCGCGGACGACCGACTGGACGGGAACGCCCAGGTTCATCGCGATTTTATCGGCCGACTTGAAACCGATCCCCCAGATATCGGCGGCGAGCCGGTATGGATTCTGCCTGAGGATGGCGATGGCGTCATCGCCGTAGACGCGGTAAATACGGGCGGCCTGCGAAGCGCTGACGCCGTGCGCATGCAGAAAAATCATGATTTCGCGCACCGCCTTTTGTTCAACCCATGATTGCCTTATCCGCTCGCGTTTTGTGCGGCCGATCCCCTCCACGGATTCCAGACGCGCCGATTCCTCGTCAATCACCCGCAGGGTATCAGCGCCAAATTTTTTCACCAGCCTCTCGGCCAGAACATCGCCAACGCCTTTGATCAGACCGCTGGCCAGATATTTTTTGATCCCGGCAATCGTGCGGGGCTCAAGGCAGACGATTTTATCCGCGTTAAACTGCAAGCCGTGCACCTTGTGGCGCACCCATTTGCCGGCGGCCTGGAGCCGCTCGCCCGGCCAGATGGCGGCGCTGTTGCCGACCACGGTAATCTCGCCCTGCCGCGTGTCGGTTTTCAACGTGCAGACAACATAACCGCTGTCTTCGGAGCGATAGATGATTTTTTCAACCGTGCCGGAAACAGTTTCGTCTGCTTTGTCCTGTCGGGACGGCATACTACAAAGAAGGTATTGGCATGCGCAAGTTGAGGCCTTTGGCGAATGGCGCCGCGATAAAATCAACCGGCTTGTCTTTATCTCCTTCCGGAGCGGCATCCTGTTTGGCCTGGGCTTCATTGAGTTTGACGCTCAGGGCTTGGATGGCGTTCTGCTGATTCTGGAGCATATCCCGGATGGAAGTGTTTGCGTTCTGCGGTCCGGTTTTCAGAAGCTCGGAAAGGGCATTCACATCCTGTTCCAATTTGGAGACTTCCTCCTGGTTCAAGGCCGGTGGAATTGACTTGGGGGAAAATGAACCGTCATTCTGTCCGGCCATCATCCGCCAGGTCTGCTCCGTGATCTGGCGTTCCGCCCGCAGCTGGCCCAGCAATTGCCGGGCAAACCAGATTCCGGCGCCAAGAATGACGAATAAAAAGATAAGGAAAAAGACGCTTATCTGAACAAATTCAATCCGCGCGCGCCGGCGTTCATTGATCAGTATCTGTTCAATAATCTGCTTCACAACTTCCGCCGCCTGGGAGGAATTAGGGGCGGACGGCAGGTCATGCGACCTTCCTTCGCCCGTTGCAGCGTGGCTCGCGAAGGCGGAAGCGCGCGGTATGTGCTCCGCCTCGTCCAGATGAATGACCTTCTCGTCCCCCTGTTCCCTTCCGCCATCGCTGTTCATATTTTCAGAGCATATTCAGGATGGACTGAATGTCAACAAGAGTTTTTACAAAGAAGCTTGATTTCATATAAGAGACTTTTATACTTTCCTTCGTTTAAGCACGGGTGGCGGAATGGCAGACGCGTTAGTTTAAGGGGCTAATGCCAGTAATGGCGTGCGGGTTCGATCCCCGCCCCGTGCATTCTTGAAACCAGAGATCAGAAAACATCTGACTTCTGACCACTGACCTCTGATCTCTTTCTTAAAATGAACCTCCTCGTTGCCAGCCGGAACAAGCATAAGCTTGAGGAAATCAGGGCGATCTTCAACATGCCCGAGATGACCCTTGTCGGCGCGGATGAAATTAAAAATCTACCTCTGGTAGTTGAAGACGGGGCCAGTTTTCATTCCAATGCCGTCAAGAAAGCGGTTACCCTGGCATTGTTTTCCCATATGTGGACGATGGCCGACGACTCCGGACTGGAGGTTGACGCTCTTGGCGGAGAGCCGGGCATTCATTCGGCGCGTTACGCAGGCGAGCCGGTTGATTACGCGGCGAACAACGCCAAGCTGCTGAAAGAAATGGAAGGCATTACCCTGCGCTCGGCCAGATTCTGGTGCATTATCGCCTTATCCACCCCTTCCGGCCGCGCGCAAATCGTGGAAGGGAAATGCGAAGGCCGCATCATCAACGAAATCCGCGGCAGGGAAGGTTTTGGATTTGACCCTCTGTTTGTGCCCGAGGGATACGAGCAGACCTTTGCCGAAATGCACGCCTCTCTTAAAAACATGATTTCTCACCGGGCCGCGGCATTGCGGCAGGCAAAGGAAAAATGGAGTTTTGCCCTATCCAGCGGCGGAAACGACTGGCCGCGCATTCCGCCCAGCCAGCGATCTAAACCACATTATCACGATTCGTAACCTGCGCTTACCGGCCGTCAAAGTCGGCCGCGACCGGATCGCCCGCCACCCCAAAATTCCACGGCCCGCCGCACAGCTGATATCCGGCCCCGGAAAACCAGATATACCACCATCCGCCGCTGGCGGACACCATGGCCGGATCAGCCCTGCCATCGCCGTCAAAATCCGCCGCAACCGCATCTCCGGCCACCCCAAAATTCCACGGACCCCCGCAAAGCTGATAGCCCGCGCCGGAGAACCAGATATACCACCATGCGCCGACAACAATGGCCGGATCGGCATGCCAGTCGCCGTCAAAATCAGACGCAACCGGATCACCCGCCACCCCGAAATTCCACGGACCCCCGCTCAACTGGTAACCCGTTCCGGAAAACCAGATATACCATAATGTGTCAATAATCATGGCCGGATCGGCCTTGCCGTCACCGTCAAAATCAGCCGCAACCGGATCGCCCGCTACCCCGAAATTCCACGGACCCCCGCAAAGCTGATAACCCGCTCCCGTGAACCACACATACCATAATGCCCCGTCCACCATCACCGGGTCCGCCTTGCCGTCCCCGTCAAAGTCCGCCGCCAAAGGAACAGCCGATACTCCAAAATTATACGGCCCGAACATCTGGTAACCATGGCTGGCCAGCCACAAATACCAGTTCCCGTTGACTGACATGGCCGGATCCGCCAGGCTCGTCCGCCAGCCGGAAGCCACAGAACTGAACTCGCTGGTGCCGCAGGCATTGCTCGCACTCACCCAGTAATAATAAAACCTCGTCGGAATGACATTAGTGTCGTCATAATTCGTCGCGGTTATCCCGGAAGCTAAAAGCGCCGCGGTATTGGTGTCATTGCTCATGCTCCGCCAAACCATATACCCGGCCGCATTGCTCACCACATCCCAACTGACGCGTATCTTGTCAAAAAACGTCCCTCCGCTCGCAGTTACACCACTCGGAACACCAGGCTCCAAAAGTACGGTTATGGGAACAGTGGCATAAGACCAGACACCGCCATTACCGAGCTGGCCATATTCATTTTGTCCCCACGCGACAATTCGGCCGTCTGACAGCAGGGCCATGGAGTGCGCGCCGCCCGCAAAAATGGCGATGGAATTAGTAAGGCCGTTGACCTGCACGGGACGATTGGTGTAGCTGTATGTTGTCCCGTTACCCAGCTGGCCGCACTCGTTATCTCCCCAGGCCCAGACCGTCCCGTCGTTCTTCAGGGCTAGCGAATGATGTTCGCCGGCCGACACCGCTGACACATTCGTCAGATCAAGCGCCTGCACCGGACGGTTGGTGTTCACGCAAGTCCCATCGCCAAGCGTGCCATAAAAATTATTGCCCCAGGCCCAGACGATTCCGTTTTTCACGGCCAGCGCATGATAGTCCCCCGCTGACACGGCCGACACGTTTGTCAGGTCAAGCGTCTGCACCGGACGATTGGTATCGGATAAAGTCCCGTTGCCAAGCTGGCCGCAATAATTGCGCCCCCAGGCCCAGACCGTGCCGCCGCTTTTGAGAGCAATGGAAAACGAGATGCCGCCGGATACGGCCAGCACAGTCGTCAGATCAAGCGCCTGCACCGGACGGTTGGTACTGGTGGCTGCGCCATTTGTCCCGTTCCCCAGTTGGCCAAAATCATTGTGTCCCCAGGCCCAGACAATTCCGTTTTTCACGGCCAGCGAATGCTCGTCACCGGCGGCCACGGATGAGACTTCCGTCAGATCAAGCGCCTGGGTCGGACGATTGGCATCATTTGTGGTCCCGTTCCCAAGCTGGCCATAAACATTTTGTCCCCAAGCCCAGACCGTGCCATCGTTCTTCAAGGCCAGTGAATGACTGCTGCCGCCGGCGGCCGACGAAATGCCGGTCAGATCAAGCGTCTGCACCGGGCAATTGGTATTATCAAGAGTCCCATTTCCCAGCTGGCCGGATTCATTATCTCCCCAGGCCCGGACAACGCCATTTTTTACGGCCAGCGAATGGCTTGCGCCAGCCGTTATATCCGCCGCATCGGTCAAACCAGTCACCGGCACATATTCAACCTCATAGCCAAGAATGCCGTTATCCAGCTGTCCGTTCAATCCCCTGCCCCACACCCAGACTACGCCGTTACCATCCAGCGCCATTGAAAAAAAATCTCCGGAGGCTATGGCAACGATATTGGTAAGTCCGGCAATCTGGACCGGCTGATTCGTGCTGGTCGTAGTCCCATTTCCTATTTGACCATAATAATTATATCCCCACCCCCAGACAGTGCCGTCGTTTTTCAAGGCCAGCGAATGACTGTCGCCGGCCGATACCGCCGAAATGCCGGTAAGATTAAGCACCTGCACCGGACGGTTGGTGTCCGCGCTATCACCGCTCATGCCGTTCCCAAGCTGGCCATAATAGTTATAGCCCCAGGCCCAGACCGTGCCATCAGCCTTTAAGGCCAGCGAATGACTCCCGCCGGCCGATATGGCCGATGCATTTGTCAGATCAAGCACCTGCACCGGACGGTTGGTACTGTCAAATGTTCCGTCCCCAAGCTGACCGGACCAATTAGCTCCCCAGGCCCAGATAGTTCCATCAGTCTTTAAGGCCAGCGAATGACTCCCGCCGCCGGCACTCCCGCCGCCAGCCACCGCTGATATCCCGATCAGATTAAGCGCTTGCACCGGCAGATTTGTATAGGCAACCGTGGTCCCGTTCCCAAGCTGGCCCTCGCTGTTATTTCCCCAGGCCCAGACCGTCCCGTCGTTCTTTAAAGCCAGCGAATGACCGGAGCCGCCGGCCACCGCCGAAATTCCGGTCAGATTAAGCGTCTGCACCGGCAGAACGGCATTATTTGTGGTCCCGTTCCCAAGCTGGCCATAATTATTATATCCCCAGGCCATGATGGTCCCATCGCTTTTAAGCGCCAGCGAATGATTAACGCCCGCCGCCAAGGCCGATAATTCCGAAAGCGCGGTCACCTGGACGGGCCGGCTTTTATCCGTGATCGTTCCATCGCCAAGTTGGCCATAGGCATTATATCCCCAAGCCCAGACCGTCCCGTTGCCGCATATTTTCAAGGCATGCGATCCTCCGGCCGCGATCCCGACTGCCTGCGCGGAAATGACGGTTAAAGACACAATAAAAAACGCGACAATAATTCCTGCCATTTTGTTGCCCATATTCTCCCTTTTATTTTTCCGATGGTAGGGCGCAACCACGCCATAGGCGTGGTTGCGCCGTTCTGCCGTTCGGACGGACAAGGCTGTCCGTCCCTGCCTTTTTGAAATTCCTATACATTGAAATAGGCCTTCGGCGGCTTTATATGTCTGTTTAGAGCTTATTGCCCGTCAAAATCGGCGGCAATCGGCGTGCCGGACACGCCGAGATAATAAGGACCGCTCGGTTGGTAACCTATGCTGGAAAACCAGACATACCACAATGCATTGTCAACAACCATGGCCGGGTCGGCCTTGCCATCGCCGTCAAAGTCCGCCGCAACCGGATCACCCGCCACGCCGAAATTCCACGGGCCACCGCTCAACTGGTAACCGGTGCTGGTGAACCAGACATACCACCATGTGCCGATCACCATGGCCGGATCAGCCAGGGTGTCGCCGTCAAAATCAGCCGCAAGCGGATCACCCGCCACCCCGAAATTCCATGTGACGCCGTTCAACTGATAGCCGGACCCGGAAAACCAGACATACCATAATGTGTTGATCACCATGGCCGGATCAGCCTTGCCATCGCCGTCAAAATCAGCCGCAACCGGATCACCCAGCACCCCAAAATTCCACGGACCGCCGCTCAACTGGTAGCCGGCGCCGGTAAACCAGACATACCATAACGTGCCGTCCACCATGGCCGGATCAGCCTTGCCGTCGCCGTCAAAATCAGCCGCAAGCGGCCTGGCCGAAACATTAAAATTAAACGGTCCGCTCATCAGATAACCGTTGCGGGCAAGACAAAGATACCAGTTGCCCAAGATGTCAACTATGGCCGGATCGGCCAGGCTGGCCCGCCATGACGTGCAGACATTATACGCCGGGGAAGTGTTCTTAAAGTGAATCCAGCCAATATTTTCCGCCCAGGCATAGCCATCAAATGAACCGGTGGTTGGACTGATCACGGCCTGACTATGGGTAGGGTTGAAGTTGATCCAGCCGCAGGTCTCGCTCCAGGCATAGCCCGAGAGGTTGCCGTCCCTGTCCAGGTTGACGCCGTAATTGTCGGCCGTCGTGTTGGCATACGACCCGGTCCCCGCGCCCATTTTTATCCAACCGATATTCTCCGCCCAGGCATAGCCGGAAAGATAGGAGTTGGTGCCGGCGGCATGCACGGTTACACCGCCGTTAGTCGGAGACCAATTCTGCCAGCCGGCATTTTCCGACCAGGCGAACTTGTTGGTCGCGCTGATATTGCCCTCGGCAAAAACCGCTCCCGCGGCAAAAAGCGCCAGCAAAAACAATACTCTTTTGCCGGCCTGCATTGAATGCGCATTGCTGGTGATCATTTTATTTTCCTCCGCCGCGGACGGGCCAGACATAGCGCGTCTCCGTCTTATCGTCGCGGTCCATGTGGCCATTGATCATATCCACGAACCACGCGTAGTCCGGAAAGTGCACGTATGTAGTACTCAACCAGTAATACGTCGGCTGCACGCGGGTAAAGGGATTGTCGGCCGACCACTGAGCGGTGCCGTCCGTATTGCAGAGGGGGGGATCAAAAAATTCGTCATCAATCAGACTGAGAATCTCCTGCCTGTTCGGCAAGCGCCAGTCGTCATATCTGCCATAACTCAGGCCCTCGCAGTAGTCAATGGCGTCCTCCCAGTTCTTTTTGCCGTCCAGATTCGCGTTCCGCGCCCACATCAAGCCGGTCAGATTATCCAACACCACATTGGTGTCGGATTGGACCGTGAAACGCGGGTTCGGCCAGGCCACGCCCATATTCGTGCTGCACCATCCGTCATCACCAGGCCGGTATGAAGTCGTCTGCCCGGTCTTCCGCGCGGGAGCGCGGTTGGTCACCAGGGTCATAATGTTGTCCAGCGTGTGCAGGGTGCCGTTCGTCGGCCCGCCGGTCGGCTCGATAAACGCTCCGGCCCGCTTAGCCGCTTCCGCCCGCGTGTTCAGCTTGTTGTAGATGTCTTCCAGGGTGAACATCGCGCTGTTTGAACTGGCCGGCGCCGCCGGCGAATCCAGGCTCCCGCCGCGCGCAGACGCCGCAATTAATCCCAGACCGACCGCCGCCGCAAAAACGAATCCATTTACGCATTTTATTTTATCCATTCTTTTCATTCCCCTTTCTTGTGATGATCTTCACCGCTCGCTTTTTCTCAACCATGATGTCAATTGTTAAATAACAGCATATCATAATTTTATCAATATTACCAGCCTATAATTTATGCCATACCCGGACGCGAACCGGCAATTTTCTAATGCCTTTTGCGGCCGATCTCCAGACGCACCACTGTTCTGCCGTCCTCCGGCTCCAGCCAGGCCGTAAAATTTTCCAGATTGCTTATGCCTTCAAGCCAGGAGCGGACCGCTCTGAGAATCTTTATGGTGTTCTGCCCGGAGGGATTTTTGTCTTCCGTATTCAGCATTATGATGGAAGCCATGAGCGCCAGCCGGAGCGCCTTGCCGCCCGCGGCCGGATCAATCCAAACGAACGCTTTCTTCTGCCGGTTACCCGGTTGTGTTGCTTGTAGGGGCCGCGCTTGCGCGCGCCTGTCTTCAAAACGGTCTCCGACAAGCGGAGCCCCTACAACATTGCCCCCCGAAGGTGAATCCGCCTCTGGCGAAAAATTACCAGACATTTCCCCGGGAATAGCCTGAGACTGAAAGTTGAGGAGCAGTTTTCGCAGTCCTGCGCTGTTACTGGCCAGCAAGAACCAATCATGATAAAAAGCAAACGCGCCCTGGTCCTCAACCGGCAATGATTTAAGGAGCGCGCCGGTGGTGGATTCAACCGCAAAAACGGGGATTTGACCGGCCGGCGGCAGAGTGGAATTTAATATCAATCCCAACCGCTGTTTTGTGTTGATTAAATCCAGCAATCTTAAAACCGCCGCCTTCGTTTGCTCCGGCCTTGATCCGGAAACGGCCAGCAGAACGGTCGGCACGGTCATTCTGAAAGGCTCCTTGCCAAACTTTCCGCCGTAAGCGCCCGTAAAAAGCGTCAACCCGCAGACATTGCCCGCGCCGGCGGAGGGCGCCAGGATCGGCTTAAGCGCTGCAGTCCATTCCGGCGGAACCAGGCCATCAAGGCCTTCGGCAACCAGATCCGAGGGAAACGAGGCAACGATCACCGGCGAACAAGCCGATATTTTCCCGATCTGCGCCAGCTTCCGGTTCGTCCGCAGGAGCGCCGGCGGACAAAACTCCGGCTCAAACCTGATGGTGGCGGAAAGATAGTCGTTTTCAATGGCATCCAGCGAACAAACCGCAAACACAGATTGTTTTTGCGGGGAATAGGGCAGACTGAAACGCGCCCAGATTTTATCCTCAGCCGGCGATGATTTTTTTAGCAGGCCGGACTGCGGAACGTCTAAAATGGAATCCTTCCGTTCGTCATAATTCCTCAGCAGGCCGACAATTCCGTTCCGGTCGCCGGAAAGACAGCCGATAAAAACGCCCTCATCCATGGCAAATGAAAAAAAATTGTCCGCGCCGAAACACGCGACCGGTTTTTTGCACGTCCACAGCCGGTGGCCGTGGTATTCGCCAAGCGGCAGAATGTCTCTGGGCGGATGAATCCATAATGCCCAGCGGAGAACCGGGGTCCAGCCGCCGACCCAGGACGAAATCACAAAAGCCGGATGGGACGGCCGCGCGCTTGCCAAGCGCGACGCAGACTGACCGACCTCCGGCACATAAGCCACAATGGAGCGCGACGCCAGAATGCGGGCGGCATACCGATTGCCCCGCAAATTTTTCAGGTCCGCCTCGCGGGCATCAAGGAAGGGCTTGAGAAATATATTGGTGGCCAGATTTTCCAAGCGCGGCCCAAGCCGGTGATTAGCGCTGATGAAAACCGCATTGGCGGGAATCGGACGCAATAACCGCGCCTCGTCATACGGCGTCCAGAAGATGCAGAAAACGGAAAAGGCGGCGATCGCCGCCAATAATACCCATGCGGCCAATCGCTCTTTATGTGAAAACAACTTCATCATTTTATCAGACGGCTCGGCCGGAGGCCTCGCCCTACCTGTTTTAATATTTTATGCCCTAAGGTGGAGCGAACCGTCACCGGTGAGCCGATTTTCATCAGAGCGTTCGGAAAAAAATGCTTCATCCTACCTTAGAACCCGGTCTATTACATAAGGCCATTGCTCCAATGTTGCGACTAATCCCTTGCGAACGGGATTCATCCTCACATAATGGGCTTTCTCCGTATATTCATCGTCATTTCGCAAGCGATGTTCAAAAAAATCGGATTGCCATCGAATTCCGCATGTCTTTGCCTGATATCCTTTCCAACTTGAAACCGTTTTTCGGATACCGCAGTCAAGATTGAATATCAAAATAGCATGAATATGATCTGGCATAATGACCAGCAGACATACAAACCAATATCCCAACTCTTCATACTTTATTGCTCCCTTGATTAACATTTCGGCAACAGGCGGGGCAGTTAACATATCTTCGCCGTGTTCACGGCAATTGATCGTGATGAAATGTCTTACCCCTTGTTTCACCCACGATGGAATTTCATGAGGAAGTTTGCAACGTTTAATCATTTCGCCGCTTCATTTTCATTGATATCAGACGGCTCGGCCGGAGGCCTCGCCCTACCTGTTTTAATATTCTTATGCCCTAAGGTGGGGCGAACCGTCACCGGTGAGCCGATCTTCACACTGATGCTTCGCCCTGTTTTTTGAGGGATTAAACTTTCAACGACCCGACCAGTTCTCGGACGCTCTTCATCTTGTGGCGGACAAGATAAGATTCAATGCCTTCCACAATCTTTAGAATTACCGTCGGATCGGTGAAATTCGCCGTCCCGACCGCCACGGCCGACGCGCCGGCGATCATGAAGGCCAGCGCTTCCCTGGCCGAGGTTATCCCCCCTATGCCGACCACCGGAATTTTTACCGCCCGCGCCGCCTCCCAGACCATTTTCAAGGCTATGGGATGAATGGCCGGACCGCTTAAGCCGCCGGTAACATTGGCAAGAATGGGACGGCGCGTTTCAATATCAACGGCAAAAGCCGGAAATGAGTTGATCAGCGAAACGGCATCCGCGCCGTTTGCCTCGGCCATGCGCGCAAATTCGCCAATTTTTGTGACGTTCGGCGAAAGTTTCACAATCAAAGGCAATTGCGTGCTCTTGCGGACAGCGGCAACGACCTCGGCCGTCATGCGCGGATCAGTCCCAAAGGCAATCCCGCCGCTTTTAATATTGGGACAGGAAATATTTATTTCCAGCCCATGCACGCCTTTGATTCGGTCAAACCGCGCGGCAACTTCGGCATATTCATTCACCGACCGGCCCCAGATGTTGACGATCACTTTTACCTTGCGTTTTTTCAGAAAAGGCAAGTAGCTACGCACAAATTCATCAAAGCCCGGATTTTGCAGACCAATGGCATTGATCAATCCGCCGGGAACTTCAACCATTCTCGGGATTTCGTTGCCTTTTTCAGGTTTCAGGCTGATGCCCTTTACCACCAGCGCGCCGAGCCGGTTCAAATCAACCAGGGGCGCGTATTCTTTTCCATAGCCGAAAGTCCCGGAGGCGGCCATGACCGGATTTTTCATGGCAATCCCGCCGATGTTCACGCGCAGATCAGGCCTAACGCGCGTGGTATCGGCAACCCATTTTTGACCTTCAATTTTTAATTTTCTATTTTTCACTTTGTGCCTTCTGCCTCTGTGCCTTCCCACACTATCTGACGGCATTCAAAGACCGGACCTTCCGTGCAAATCCGCGCCCATTTCCAGGAATCTGGCGCGCCGCGCCTGCCCCCGACCCTGATTTTCTGCACGCAGGCCAGACAGGCCCCCACCCCGCACCCCATATGCCTATCCAGTGAAAGCCATGCCTTCCACCCGCCGGCTTTTGCGATCCCGGCCACCGCTTTCAGCATGCCCATCGGACCGCAGACGTAAAACACAATTCGGCGTTGCAAAGACTTTTTTGAATGGCCTTCACTTATGGAGTATCGCTCATGACCGGTAGGGCGGGACAGCCCTGTCCCGCCGATAATCAACGGCCGCACAGGCTGTGCGGCC
>Ga0074199_1000417_pt1 | contig 70434 bp, 47 predicted proteins | sample EPASupsiteSAE347_FD_64528 | JGI IMG/M metagenome (GOLD analysis project Ga0074199, IMG submission 64528) | Bioremediated contaminated groundwater from EPA Superfund site, New Mexico - Sample SAE3-47 | ecosystem: Environmental > Aquatic > Deep subsurface > Groundwater > Contaminated ... | reverse complement strand
TTCCATCCAACAGGGCACGATCGAGTTCTTCTCCAAAACAACCAACAATCCTGCCCAAAAACCAAAATAACTTCCCCTATGTCCGCCCTTTTGCCACAACCCCTACGGAAGTGATATGCGCCCCGAGAAAATTTATCCTTTTGTTTTTGCTTGCAAACCGATTTCTTATAAACGATAATGCGAAAAAAAAGAGACTAGCCATGACAAAAGATGTTTTATTGTCCCCGTATATCAATCAATCCGGATATTAGAGAGCATCAGGAAAAATAATGGATAAAGATGTTAGCCAAAGTCCATAGCGGCGCGGTTTACGGCGTTGACGCCTATCCCGTTGAAATCGAGGTCAACGAGGGACGCGGAGATCCGCAGACCGTAATCGTCGGCCTGCCTGACGCCGCAGTCAAGGAAAGCAAGGACCGCGTCCAAACCGCCATCGTCAACTCTGGCTACGAAATGCCCATGGGGCGCCTGACCATCAATCTTGCCCCGGCCGACGTCAAAAAAGAAGGCCCGATTTTCGACCTGCCCATGGCCCTTGGCATTCTGGCTACGCTCAGTATGGTGCCGCAGGAGAACCTGGCCGACTGTGCGCTGATCGGTGAACTGGCCCTGAGCGGCAAGGTGCGGCGCGTGCGCGGAGCGCTGCCCATCACCATGGCCATGAAAAGGGCCGGACGCAAAATCATGATCGTGCCGCAGGAAAACGCCGACGAGGCCGCTGTGGTTGACGGAATAAAAATTTACCCGGTGGCCAATCTGCGCGAAGCGGCCGATATAATCGGCAGCGTTGCCAGGCCGTCACCTTTCACAATCAACGTTGAAAAAACATTCGAATCAACGTCAACCTGCGACGATGATTTTGCCGACGTCAAGGGGCAGGAACAGGCCAAACGCGCCGTGGAAGTGGCCGTGGCCGGCGGGCATAATTTGCTCATGCTCGGCGCCCCTGGCACCGGAAAAACAATGCTGGCCAAACGGATTGCTTCAATCCTGCCTCTCATGACTCCGGAAGAAGCGCTTGAGACGACAAAAATTCACAGTATTGCCGGGGTACTTGCCCCGCATCAGGCGCTGGTCACACACCGCCCCTTTCGTTCTCCGCATCATACGGTTTCCGATGCCGGCCTTCTGGGCGGCGGCGCGCATCCCATGCCGGGCGAAGTCAGCCTTGCCCATCACGGCGTGCTTTTCCTGGACGAACTGCCGGAATTCCACCGCAATGTCCTGGAAGTTTTGCGTCAGCCTTTGGAAGACGGAAAAGTCACCATTTCACGCGCGGCGGCCAGTTTGACTTTCCCCTGCCGATTCATGCTGGTAGCCGCAATGAACCCATGTCCCTGCGGTTACCATGGGGACCGTAAGCGCGAATGCAGGTGCACGCCGTTGCAGATCAGAAATTATCGAAATAAAATATCAGGCCCCCTGCTCGACCGGATTGACATTCACATCGAAGTGCCATCGGTCGGCTACCATGAACTTTCGGGCTTAAGTTCCGGAGAACCGTCCGCAACAATCAGGGAACGAGTCATTTCCGCCAGAAAAATCCAAAAGGAAAGATTTCACGGACGCAAAATACACTGCAATGCCGGCATGCACTCCAAGGACATGACAAAATTCTGCCATCTCAAGGATGACGCCCAATCAATCCTCAAAATGGCGATTGGCGAACTCCACTTCAGCGCCCGCGCCTACGACCGCATCCTGAAAGTGTCACGCACCATCGCCGATTTAGCCGCCTCGGACCAGATCGAAAGCGAACATATTTCTGAAGCCATTCAATACCGGACTCTGGACAGGCAATTCTGGATATAATATGTTCTGTGGGTGCTGGAATCTGACATCTGGAATCGCGATAGAAAACAGGGGCATATTATTACTAATTAGCAGGGTTTCTGGCCCCATTCTTTCCAAATAGGTGCGACTATGGCGGATGATGTCCATTGATTGATGCAAAACGTGAGAACTCGTCTTACAATTTTAACAATCATCCCGGCGCTCATAGAATTTCCTGCCTTTGCCCATCGTGTTTATCCAACGTCCACCAACAAAGATCCTGAGCTACTCATCATAAATCTTGAGCGTGAGCGACTCGAACGAGCCGAACAGAATTTTATCGCCCTACAGACAGCCCAATCCGAATTTGAATCGCAAGCTCAGGAAATCAGTGGAAAATTTAAAACACTATCAATGGCAGCGGATACCGGTCTCTCCCCACAGCAGGCATGTCCCCCAGAAATGTTGCAGAAACTCCAATCCCTGGAGAGCCAGATCGAAGGGATGAAGCACAACTTCCTGGCATCCTCACTCACCAGGGCAAATGTCCCCAGTTTAGCCGTTGTTCTTTCCGCTTGATTTCTCCGGGGTTTCCCATCAATGCCGCAAGCAGATTTGCAAGACGTTCGCAGGACAGCGCGACCGGCCTCGAAACTTCAGCGCCGAATTCGAGGGTTTTAGGCTGGATGCCGATGAAAACCGAAACAAAATTCATTTCCCTGCCCATATAATCGAGCATCAACTTGACCGGCAGCTTGTGCGTCAGGAAAACTCCGTTCTCGTCCTTCGCCACGTCAATCAAGGCAAGCGCGCCCGGGCGTTTGCCCATGTCCACCGCGTCCAGCATGATCAAATGCGTGGGACAAAAACGCCGAATTTCGCCGGTAAGGTTTTCAGGAGCAGTGCCGCCGTTGAGGAATTTGAACGTAGGGCCTCTGCTTGCCAGAGGCCGTCCGATCTTTGAAAGAGCGGCACGCCGGCTAGCGGCGGCCCTACAAAGACTAACCACCTTGTATTGCAGATATTTCAGCACCAGCAGGCCGGCCGCATCGTCGCCGCGCAATTCGGAACCGATGCCCATGATGGCCGCGCGCCGCCCGGCTCCCCGGCTGCCACGCGAGGAAAAACTAAGCAGGCTTTTCAGTTGTCGCCTGAGGTTTTGCACTTATAGCGGAGGGATCGGGTTTGGTGACCATGACAAGATTCTTGCGGTCCAATTGGGCGAGTTCGAATTCAGGGGTGATGTCCAACGCCTTTTTGGGGCAGGAATCGACGCACTGCGCGCAGTAAATGCAACGGTCAAGGCGTATTTCCGACTCGAACTGCTTCTCGGCCACCTTCCGGATTTCGATCGCGCCGGACGGACAATCCCGCATGCATATCTTGCAGCCGATGCATTTTTCGGGATAGAATTTCAGCCGCCCCCTGAACTTTGGCGGCATGACCGCCTTTTCAAAGGGATAGCGGGTCGTGGCCGGCTTGCGCGCCAGCGACGACAAAACCTGCCGCAACATTTTTCCGATGGTGATCATTTTAAGAACATCTTTACACACAAATTAACGACCAACTGCAATAATGCCGCCGGCGCCAGATATTTCCAGCAAAAATTGACCATTTGTTCTAACCGCAGGCGGGCGAAAAGCGTGCGCAGCAGCGTTATCAACGCCACGACCATCAAAAGACGTATCAGATAAACCACGAAGGCCGCCCAAGCCGGCAGTCCGAAACCGAACGGCAGAAACACAGCGGCCAGCAGAGAGGCGCCGACAAAAAGCTCGACGTCGAGCGTAAGGCGGAACAAGGCCAGGGCCCAACCGCTGTATTCGGTCAGGGGGCCGGCCACAATTTCGGTTTCCGCCTCGGGAATATCGAACGGCACCTTTTCAAGCTTTCCGAGCAGGGCGGTCAGCGAGACGGCGAAACCGATCACATTGACAAGCATCATGGCCGGCGTCTTTGTGTAGTATTCCGCAACTCCGCTCAGGCTCCAGGTGTCCGCCAGAATGCAGGGCCCCAGGAGCCCAATGAAAAACGGGACTTCATAGGCAAAAAGCTGGGTGAGCGAACGCACGGCCCCTATAAGCGAATAAAGCGAAGTGGAAGACCAGCCGGCCAGGAAAAGGGACATGGTCGGAATTGTCAGCAGATAAAACACCACGATCAGGTCGCCGTCGAACGCGTAAAGCGCGCTGCTGCGCCAGAGCGGAATATACATGATGGAGGCCGTTGCCGCAGCCAAGGCCACAATCGGCATGAGCTTGAAGAGCGTCCTGTCGGCGTGTTCCGGCACCAGCGAATCCTTGGCCAGGAGTTTTATCATGTCGGCCAGCGGCTGGAACCAGGGCGGCCCCTTGCGGTTCTGCATGCGCGCATGTATTTTGCGGTCGGCATATTCAAACGCCAGGCTCGCGAAAATCACGAAAAAGAGTCCCGGGAAAACGAACAGACTGAACAATGAGTTGATCATGAATGCTCTATATTAAATTCTACACCTTTCCATGAATTTCGAAAAACGTTTGTTGAGGTCCGAAAAATCTATGCCGTTGCGGCGGTGCCATTCGATGCCGTACTTTCTCAAATCACCCCACTCCATTACGCCGAGCGCGCCCTTTCGCGCGTCCTTGATCGCGAGGGCGCGGTCAGTGCAGGAAAAACACGGGTCAATGGCGGCGATCACTATGGGGGCATCGGCCAGATAATTATCCTCCAGCATTTTGGCGACCGAGGAAAGGTTAGCCAAAGTCGGCGCGCGCACCTTCACCCGTTCCGGCTTTTCCGTGCCGTTGGACTGCACGTAATGCACGTCCTCTCCGCGCGGCGCTTCATAGCGGCTGAAGACTTCCCCGGCCGGAATCTTGCGCGGCGCTTTGACGGCAATGGGTCCCTCCGGTATTTTTTTTAAAACCTGCCGTATTATGCTGTAGGTTTCCATCAATTCGCCCAGACGCACCAGAGTCCGGCCGTAGACATCGCAATGATTGTCAACCACGACCTTGAACTCCATATCAGCGTAAGCGGCGTAAGGATCGTCGCGCCGCACATCGCGATCAACGCCGCAAGCGCGCCCTGTGGGCCCGGCCGCGCCAAGTTTTAACGCATCGGCATTGGAAAGGAAACCCACCTTGGAAAGCCTTGCGATCAGCGTGGCCTCCTCGGTGGCGACCTGGATATAATACTTCGTCCTTTCCTCAAGAGCGTCAATGGATTTGGAAATATTTTCCAGTTGCGCCGGGGTAAGATCGCGTCGCACGCCGCCGATGGTATTCATGGCGTAATTGACGCGGTTGCCGCTGATTTCGCACAGCAAATCCATGACTATCTCGCGATCGCGCCAGGAATACATTAAAAGCGTATCGAACCCGACTTCATGGCCGGCCACGCCAAGCCAGAGCAGATGACTGTGAATTCTTTCCAACTCGCCGATCAGCGTCCTTATATAAAGTCCGCGCGGCGGCACCTGCAGTCCGGCGAGTTCCTCCACGGCCTGGACAAAACAGGTGGAATGGGAATGCGAGCAGATTCCGCACACGCGTTCGAGCAGGTAAATATCCTGGAGATAGGTGCGCTGTTCGCAGGCCTTTTCCATGCCCCGGTGATTGTAGCCGAGGCGCATGCCGGCCTCGTAGATTTTTTCGCCTTCCAGCACCAGCTGAAAGTTTTCCGGTTCCTTAAGAGCCGGATGCTGCGGACCGATGGGTATTTTTATTCTATTCACCAGGCGCCTCCCCCTTTGCCGGGGCGGTTACCGGCAGGCCCTGCCAGTCCTTGCGCAAGGGATATTGTCCCTCCGGCCAGTTGTCCGGAAGCGGATAACGCGGACCGGGCGGCAGATCATCGAATTTTACGCCGAGCAGGTCGGCGATTTCACGTTCATAAAAAATGCCGACGGGGAAAATTTCCCCTATGGATTTCCAATGGCCGTCCGACTTGGGAATTTTCGTTTTCAAATTAAGGACAATGCCGTCGTCTTTTGCCAGATGATAAATGAACGCGAAAAAATCTCCCGCATCAAGCCCCGTAATGGTGCACAGTGCGGAAAAACCCATTTCCCGTGCCAGACAGGAAAATAACTCCATGAATTTATCGGCCGGAACATCTGCCCAGAGGCGGCGTGCGCGCTGGATTTTGACCTGGCCAGCCAGGAACGGGAACTTCGCCGCAATCTGACCGCTGATTTCTTCTTCCTTCGCCATTTCTTCTTTTCCTTGAATATCTTACCGCAGAGGCGCAGAGGCCGCCGAGGCAAATCAACCTGTTTTTTTATAATTACAAATATTTATTTTCTCCGCGCACTCTGCGTCTCCAACGGAGCGGGCGGTAAAACTTCATCAGGTTTTCAATGAAGCCAGCAATTTGACCACGCCGTCAATTATGGCCTCGGGCCTTACCGGACAACCGGGGATATAGGCCGAGACCGGAATTACGGCGTCAATGCCGCCTTCAACATTATAACATCCTCGAAACACGCCGCCCGAACAGGCGCAGGTGCCTACCGCCACCACAAATTTCGGGTAGGTCATCTGTTCGTAAATTCTTACGATCCTGTCCTTGATTTGGCGCGTGACAGGGCCGGAGCAGACGAGCACATCGGCATGCCGCGGCGTGCCCTTGAGCAGGATGCCGAACCGTTCAATGTCAAACCGCGGCGTAAGCGAAGCGACGATCTCGATGTCGCAGGCATTGCAGGCGCCGGTGTTGAAATGGATTATCCAGGGCGACTTTATCCGCGCCCAGGTCACAATTTTTTTGACAAGGTCCATAATTAATTCCGGTACAAGATAAACAGTCCCATGGCCGAGGCCACGACAAACAAAAGCGCCAGTCCGAATATTTTCATGCTTTCAGCCGGCACAGTGGCGATGACAAGCGCAACCACGTGCATGATCGTGAAAAAAAAGGCGAACGGAAAGAACTGGCTGTAGTCCGGCCTGGCCCGGTGGTCCTTGACGTCCTCTCCGCAAGCGTAGGCCTTGAACGCCCCCCCGGAAGCCGCAGGCAGACCGCGCGCCAGGCGCGCCCCAAGCTTGGCCAGAAGGCCGATCACCACGAAAAGCGCCACGAAGGCGACGGGAGGAGATAATAGAATGTTTTCCATATTGTTTACCTTCGCTTATGTAGGGCCTCTGCTCGCCAGAGGCCGGTCCGATCAAGCGGCACGCCGCAAGCGGCGGCCCTACAACTTACACCTTTCTATCCCTTTAAACTCTTCAGTTTTGAAGTTTCCAATGTTCCGTTCTGCCTGAAAAGGCCGACGGTTATGCCGGCCGCCACCGCAATGACGGCCACTTCCACAACAATCAACGTAATGGCCAGACACTGTCCCAACGCCACTCGACCGGAAACGTAACCTGCGATCACAATGGCCAGGGTGGCCGCCTTGGTCATGATTTCAATGCCGATCAAGATGCGGATCACGTTCTCCGAAACCAGCACACAATACAATCCGGCGATCAGAAGCAACGCTATTCCGCCGCAATAAAATGGAAATAAGTTAAACATCAATTAGGCGGCAAAGCCGCAGCTTTTAAGAGATCATTAGCCACAAAAAAGCACAAGCAGAGCACAAAAAATATTATTTTGTGAATTTTGTGCATCTTTGTGGCAAAACAACCTATTCCTGTTTTTTTCTTTCCTTGAACAAAACGACCACGCCGAACACGGCTGTGAGCAAAACCACCACCTGGCCGAGCAAATCCAACTGACGCCTGCCCCAAAGCACAAGCCGCATGTCCTGATCAGGCGCCTGCGCCATGCCGGGATTGAAGTCAGGCTTGTTCATAAGAATAGCAAGCCCGGCGGCCGCAATCAACATCACAAGCGGCAAAAACGCGAACCGCCTGAGGATTTTCCTGGGACTTATCCCGCCCCCCTCGCCTCCGGCAGGCTGCCTGGTCAAACTGATGACGCTGATAAAGACGACCGTAATCAGGCCTGCGCAAACCGACAGCTCGAAAACCGCCGCCAGTGTCGCCTTCAGGCTGAACATGATTATGGCCAGAATTGCGCTAGCAACCGCCAGGCCTATGGCGGCCTTCAAAAGATTAGGCGCCATTACGGCCCAGAGTCCGGCAAGCACCAGCAGGATCAATATGACAACTTCAAGATACATTTTCGTAACCATTTAGCCATTTGCAGGAGCAACATTTCCACTTCCGATGTAGGGCCTCTGCTTGCCAGAGGCCTTCAGATCGCCACGCAAACAAGACGGCGCGCCGCCTTTCGACAGGCTCAAGACCCTGAGCATAGCCGAAGGGCAAGCGGCGGCCCTACATCTCTGCAAATGGCTAAATGCATACCGAATCATAAATATTGTGACGTTAGTGGGAACGCCATTGGATGGTGCGCGCGGCGCAAAAAATGCCTCGGCTAACGTCACAATATTTATGTTCTGGAGCACTTAGAAACTAATCATTCAGCACGCGAATACAAGCTTATTCTCAAAATCTTTCTTTTTAATTTTTCGCCAAATATAGCTTGTAAAAACCCAATTTATCATATTAAATGCCTTGTTTTTCCGGAATGAAAGGGCGGTTTCGGGAAAATACAGTCATATTAACACTGCCCGTCAACAATAAAAGCCGCGGCGGGAATTCCCTTCTGCGGCTGGTTCAAAGTTCGCCGTTCGGAGTTCAATGGCCGCCAAGCCATGAACCGGAACAAGGCAACTTGGTTTCTGTGGCGCGCAGCCGCAGGAGCAGCAAACATAAACCGTGGAACATATGGAATCAGATAACGCACAAGCGAAGCAAACCGGGATCGATGTAAACGCATTTGCAGGCAGCAAACAGATTGACCTGGCCAAAATGTACGAGGAATCCCTCAAAAACATCAAGGAAGGCGGCATTGTCAAAGGCAAGGTGGTGGAAATCAAATCCAACGAGGTGGTGATTGACATCAATTACAAGTCCGAGGGGGTTGTCCCGGCCGAGGAATTTTATGATTTAAGCAAAATCCAGCCCGGTGACGAAGTCGAGGTAATGCTTGAAAAGCTCGAGGACGACCACGGCCGCATCATCCTCAGCAAGCAAAAGGCTGAACAACAGAAGATGTGGGACAATGTTCTGGCCACCAGCGGCGAAGGCAGCGTCCTGGAAGGCGAAGTGAAAAGCCGCATCAAGGGCGGCATGATCGTGGACGTGCACGGCGTAAAGGCTTTCCTGCCCGGCTCCCAGATAGACGTCACCCCCACCCGCAATCTTGACGAGTTCGTCGGCAAGCGTTTCGAGTTCAAGGTGATGAAAATCGATCGCAGCCGCCGCAATATAGTCCTCTCCCGCCGCGAACTCATCGAGCAACGCCGGCGCGACAAGAGGAAGAACATGATGACCGAAATCAAAATCGGCCAGTTGCGCGCCGGAGTCGTCAAGAACATCACAGATTTCGGCGCCTTCGTGGATCTTGGCGGATTGGACGGCCTGCTGCACATCACCGACATGAGTTGGGGCCGCATCAGCCATCCGTCCAAAATACTCAAGGTCGGCGACTCGATCGAGGTCATGATACTGGACATTGATTTTGAAAAGGAACGCGTTTCCCTCGGGCTCAAGCAGAAAACGGCCAATCCCTGGGACAACATCGAGCAGAAATACGCGGTCGGCACCAAGGTGCGCGGCAAGGTCGTCAACCTCATGCCTTACGGCGCGTTTGTCGAGCTCGAAGAGGGCGTGGAAGGACTGGTGCACGTTTCGGAAATGTCCTGGGTCCAGCGAGTGGGTCGCGCCTCCGACGTGCTTTCCGTAGGCGACGAGGTGGAAGCCGTGGTGCTCAACATCAGCCGCGACGAACAGAAAATATCGCTCGGCATCCGCCAGACCACCGTCAATCCATGGGAAGCCGCGCAGGAGCGTTATCCGGTCGGAACGCGCGTTTCCGGAGTGGTCAAGAATTTCACCACTTACGGAGCGTTCGTGGAACTCCAGGAGGGCATTGACGGCATGATCCACGTTTCCGACATGTCCTGGACCCAGAAAATCAATCATCCTTCGGACTTGTTGAAGAAGGGTGACAAGGTGGACGTGGTCGTGCTGGAAGTGTCGCCGGAAAATCAGAGAATCAGTTTGGGGCTTAAACAGGCGCAGGCGGATCCGTGGGCCGCGGTTGCCAGCAAATACAAAGTGGGCCAGATCGTTGAAGGCGCCGTCACCAAAACGGCCTCATTCGGCGCCTTTGTACAGATCGAAGACGGCATTGAAGGCCTGGTGCACAATTCGCAAATCAGCGACGACCAGCCGGAAAAAGCCGTTAAGTCTCTGAAGACCGGCCAGACCGTCAAGGCCAGGGTGGTTAAAATCGATCCCATCGAGCGCCGCATAGCGCTGAGCATAAAGGCCGCGGCCCTGCCCGACGAGGAATTCGTGGTCAAAGAGGAAATGCTGGCGGGCTTGAAACCAGGGGAAGACCTGGTTGACCTGGCCGGGGCTTTTGACCAGGCCTTCGGCGTCAAGGAAGGCGTCCAGGAATGGCGCCCGGGAGAGAAATCGAAAGACGACAAAGAAGCGTGAGCTGGTCTCGTGAAGCGCGAAGCGCATGAAGGAAAGAAAGACTTGCGAGATACGCTTTGCGAAACACGAGAGACGAGATGAGTATTTCCGTCGAGCGCCAAATTGAAATCATAGCCGCACGCACCGTTGACTTGGTTTCCAGGGACGAACTGCGGCGCAAGCTTGAGCAAGCCGCCTCCCAAAAAAGGCCCTTGCGCATCAAATACGGCGCGGACCCCTCCGCCCCGGATATTCACCTCGGCCACGTGGTTGGGCTGAAAAAGCTGCGTGAATTTCAAGACTTGGGGCACACGGTCGTTTTCATCATCGGCGATTTTACCGCCATGATCGGAGACCCGACCGGGCGCTCGGAAACGCGCAAGCCGCTTTCGCGCGAGGAAGTTTCGGCCAACGCCGGGACTTACCAGGACCAGGTCTTCCGCGTCCTGGACAAGACCCGCACGGAAGTGCGTTTCAACTCCGAATGGTGTGCCAGCCTCTCACCGGGAGACATCCTGAAACTTTCAGCAAAAGTAACCGTGGCACAAATGCTCGCGCGCGACGATTTTCAAAAACGTTTTAAGGATAACCTTCCCATCTCAATAGTCGAATTCCTTTATCCGATTTTTCAAGGATATGATTCCGTGATGGTCAAGGCCGACCTGGAATTGGGCGGCACCGACCAGCTTTTCAACCTGCTTGTCGGCCGCGACCTGCAAAAGGCCTTCCGGCAGGAGCAACAGGTCGTCATGACGCTCCCGCTGATGGAAGGCTTGGACGGCGTGAAAAAAATGAGCAAGAGCCTCGGCAATTACATCGGCATCGGCGAACCGCCCAAGGAAATATTCGGCAAAATGATGTCCGTGCCGGACGAGCTCATGTGGCGCTATTTTTCCCTGCTGCTTTGCCGCAAGGGCGATGACATCGCCCGCCTTCAAGAAAGCGTAAAAAACGGCTCATTGCATCCGCGCGAGGTCAAGGACGAGCTTGCCCGTGAAATCACGGCGATGTTCCACGGACGTGAAAAAGCCGCGGCCGCCTCGGAGGAATTTTCCAGGATTTTTTCGGAGCACAAACTGCCGGATGAAATCCCGGAGATAAAAATTCCCGCAACGGAAATAAAGGACGGCAGGGCCAGGATCATTGACCTCCTGGTTGCGTCCGGTCTGGCCGAGAGCAAGGGGGCCGCGCGCCGGCTTGTCCAACAGGGAGCGGTAAAATTCGACGGCATAAAGGTTTCGGATATCGCCGCCGAAATACCCCTCTCCGGCAACAACCTTCTCCAGTCCGGAAAGCGCGGTATCGTGCGCCTGAAATAATTTTTCAAAAATAAACTTTACTTTTCAGGCGGCATGTCGTTAGAATAGCTTCCCCGAAGGACCAATAAGCGCGAGATTTATCAAATGAACAAATTCATATTCGTGACCGGAGGGGTGATTTCCAGCCTGGGCAAGGGCATCACCTGTGCCTCGATAGGCAAAATCCTGCAGTCCCGCGGGCTGAAAGTGACCATCATGAAGTTCGACCCGTACATCAACGTGGATCCGGGCACCATGAACCCCTACCAGCACGGCGAAGTCTACGTAACCGACGACGGCGCCGAGACGGATCTGGACCTCGGCCATTACGAGCGCTTCACCCCGGCTTCCATGACAAAATTCAACAACGCCACCTCGGGCCAGATTTATCACGCGGTCATCGCCAGGGAACGGCGCGGCGACTACCTGGGAAAAACCATCCAGGTCATCCCTCACATAACCAACGAAATAAAAGACCGCATCCGCAAGGTGGCGGAAGTGTCCGGCGCGGATATAACCATCGTGGAAATCGGCGGCACGGTCGGCGATATAGAAAGCCTTCCCTTTCTGGAGGCGGCCCGCCAGTTCGGCCTGGAGGAGGGCAAGGAAAACGTGCTTTATACGCACGTTACCCTGGTGCCCTACATCAAATCGGCGGAGGAAATCAAGACCAAGCCCACGCAGCACAGCGTCGGCACCATGCGTGAAATCGGGATCCAGCCCGATGTCCTGATATGCCGCTCGGAAAAACCGCTCTCGCCGGAATTGAGGGAAAAGATATCCCTCTTCTGCAACGTGCAGAAGGAGGCCGTCATCGAGGCCAGGGACGCCCAGTCCATATACGAAATACCGCTCATTTTCAAAAACCAGATCCTGGATGAGATCATCCTGAGCCATTTCAAGCTCATCTCGAAATGTTGCGACCTGAAAAACTGGGAGGAAAACGTCGTGGCGCGGGTCCTACATCCGAAAAACATGGTCAACATAGCGGTGGTCGGAAAATACATAGCATTGCAGGACGCCTACAAGTCAATTTACGAGTCCCTCACCCACGGCGGCATTGCCGGCGATGCGCGCGTGGAAATAAAAAAAATAGACTCCGAGGACATTGAAAAAAACGGCGCCGAAAAAATGCTGAACGGCGTCAACGGGATCCTTATTCCAGGCGGATTCGGCAACCGGGGCATTGAGGGCAAAATCATGGCCGTGAAATATGCCCGGGAAAACAACATTCCGTTTTTCGGCATTTGTCTGGGCATGCAGTGCGCCGCGATAGAATTCGCCCGAGACGTCTGCGGTCTCAAAGGCGCAAATTCGACGGAGTTCAATCCAAGAACCAGGCATCCGGTAATTTGCCTGCTCAAGGAGCAGTTGAAGGTCGCGGACCTTGGCGGCACCATGCGCCTGGGCGCCTATCCCTGCCGCATCAGAAAGAACACTCTGGCGTCGAAAACATACGGAACGACCCAGGCGCATGAAAGACATCGTCACAGGTACGAGTTCAACAACAAGTACAGAAAAATTTTCGCAAAAAAAGGCATGGAGTTTGCCGGCATTTACGAGAAAAAGAACCTGGTTGAGATCATTGAGCTGAAAGATCATCCGTTTTTCATCGCAGCCCAGTTTCATCCGGAATTCAAGTCAAAGCCTGATAAACCGCACCCGTTGTTCAAGGAGTTTGTAAAGGCGGCGCTGGAAAAACACAAGGAACGTATTTCGTGAAGCGTATATCGTCAAACTCTGACGCATAACGCTTCACGAAATACGCGCGACGCGCAAAACATGAATGCAATACTGGCATTGGAAGACGGCAAAATATTCAGGGGAGTCTCTTTCGGCGGACGGGGAGAAAAATACGGCGAGGTGGTCTTCAACACCAGCATGACCGGATACCAGGAGATCATCACCGACCCCTCCTACAAGGGACAAATCGTGGCGATGACCTACCCTCTGATCGGCAATTACGGAATCAACCGGGACGACGTGGAATCGCGCATGCCTTTCCTCGACGGATTTGCCGTGAAGGAATGCAGCAAAATCTCGAGCAACTGGCGCTCACAGGACGCGCTGGCGGATTATCTGGCCGCCAACAACATCATGGGAATCGAAAACATTGATACGCGCGAACTGACCCTGCATTTGCGCAAGGCCGGCGCATTGAAAGGAGTGCTTTCAACCGAGGATTTGGACGAGCAGAGCTTGGTCAAAAAGGCGCAAAAATCAAAGGGGCTGGTGGGATATGACCTTGTCAAGGATGTGACCGGAGCCGAACAATATACCTGGCCGCATGACGGGACAAAGGACTGCCGCGTGGTGGTGGTGGATTGCGGCGTCAAGTATAACATTCTCAGGGAACTGGCCGCGAGAGCGTGCGAAACGATCGTTGTTCCGGCCCATTTCACGGCCAAACAAATACTGGAGCTCAAGCCCAACGGCGTCCTGCTTTCCAACGGACCGGGCGACCCGGCCGCGGTCAAATCCGTGATCAATTCGGCAAAGGCGTTGATCGGCGAAGTGCCGATTTTCGGAATCTGCCTGGGGCATCAGATTCTGGGGCTCGCCTTCGGAGGAGAGACTTACAAACTGAAATTCGGCCATCATGGCGCCAACCACCCCACCAAGGATTTGAAGACCGGAAAAGTCTGCATCACCGTGCAAAACCACGGATTCTGCGTAGATATCAACAGCCTCAAGGGCAAAGACATGGAAATCACGCACATCAATCTGAACGACCATACCCTGGAAGGCATGCGGCACAGGCATTTGCCTGTTTTTTCCGTGCAGTTTCATCCGGAAGCCTCGGCCGGACCGCATGACGCCGTCTATTTGTTCGACGAATTCATAAAAACCATGAAAGCTTGAATTTTATATGCCCAAACGCACAGACATAAAAAAAATACTTATCATCGGCTCCGGTCCCATCATAATCGGCCAGGCCTGCGAATTCGATTATTCGGGGTCACAGGCATGCAAGGTGTTGAAACAGGAAGGATACGAGGTGGTGCTGGTCAACTCCAACCCGGCCACGATCATGACCGACCCGGGTCTTGCGGACAAGACATATATCGAACCGATCACTCCGGAAATGGTCGCAAAAGTCATAGCCAGGGAAAAACCGGATGCGCTCCTCCCCACACTCGGCGGACAGACCGCGTTAAACACGGCCGTTGCCCTGGACGAAATGGGCATCCTCAAGGAACACAATGTCGAAACCATCGGCGCCAACATCAAGGCCATCAAAACAGGCGAAGACCGCCGCCTCTTCAAGGAGGCCATGCAGGAAATAGGCATTGATTTGCCGAGAAGCGACAAGGCCTATAATCCGGAGGAGGCCCTGGCAATTGCGCAGCGCATAGGTTTTCCCCTGATCATCCGTCCCAGTTTCACCCTGGGCGGTACCGGCGGAAGCATCGCCTACAATATTGACGAATTCAATGTGCTGGCCAAACGCGGCCTGGAGGCCAGCATGATCGGCGAAATCCTAATAGAGGAATCGCTGCTTGGCTGGAAGGAATACGAGCTTGAGGTGATGCGCGACCTGCACGACAACGTCGTCATTATCTGCTCGATCGAAAACCTGGACCCAATGGGCATCCATACCGGCGATTCGATCACCGTGGCTCCTATTCAGACCCTTACCGACCGGGAATATCAGAAAATGCGCGACGCGGCAATTGCCTGCATCCGCAAAATAGGCGTGGAAACCGGCGGCTCAAACATCCAGTTCGCCGTGCATCCCAAAACCGGGCGCATGGTCATAATCGAGATGAATCCGCGCGTTTCGCGCAGTTCCGCGCTTTCCTCAAAGGCCACGGGTTTCCCGATCGCCAAGATTGCCGCCAAATTGGCCGTCGGTTACTCACTCGACGAAATCGCCAACGACATCACCAAAAAGACGCCGGCCTGTTTTGAGCCGACCATTGATTACTGCGTGGTCAAAATACCGCGCTTCGCCTTTGAAAAATTCCCGGAACAGACTCCGGTAGTCGGCGTTTCCATGAAATCGGTGGGCGAAGTCATGGCCATCGGCCGCACCTTCAAGGAGTCCCTGCAAAAGGCCCTGCGTTCCCTGGACATCGGGCTGGACGGATTTGACGACCTGAAATCCGACCCGTCCGACGCGGACACAAAGAAAAACCTGATCTATCCCGGACCATCGCGCATCCTTTACGTAAAACATGCGCTCAAAAAATTCATGGGCATCAACGAAATCCATGAACTGACCCAGATCGATCCGTGGTTTCTGGAAAATCTGCGCCAGATCGTGGAAATGGAGGAAAAGATCAAATCCGAATTGAAGTTCGACAATTCCGCCGCCTCCATTGAACTCCTGAAAACAGCGAAAGAATACGGATTTTCAGACAACCAGATCGCCGGCCTCATCAAGCGCACGGAAAAAGACATTAGAGAATGGCGCAAGGCTTCCGGCATCAAGCCTGACTTCAAGCTGGTTGATACCTGTGCCGGCGAGTTCGAGGCCATGACCCCATACTATTATTCAACCTTCGGTTGATTTTTCATCCGCAACGCGCGGATGCGCTCCATAATCGGCGGATGGTCATATGCTTCGGTTCGATAGTTTTTTATATCCATGAAAGCGTACGCCATATTTTTCGAGAAGCCGCTATCTTACCACGAAGGGCTTGCTCTTCAAGAAGGCATTTTGGAGACGCGGATCATGGATGCGATTCCGGACACGGTACTGTTTCTTGAACATTTGCCGGTGATAACCTGCGGCGTGCGCACAAAGCCGGAGCAAATCATCCTTACGCCGGAAGAACTTACCAAACGAGGTATAGATATTGCAGAATCATCTCGCGGCGGGGCGGTGACCTTCCACGGTCCCGGCCAGTTGGTAATGTACCCGATCATAAAACTTCACGACCCCAAATCACAAACGCACAAGACGGACGTGCACGGTTATCTCCACAACCTGGAGGAAACGGCCATCCGTACCGCAGCCGATTTCGACGTGACCGCATATCGGCGTCAGGGCATGACCGGAGCGTGGACAGACCACGGCAAACTGGCCGCGATCGGCGTCAGATTCAAGCGTTGGGTGACATATCATGGCCTGAGTTTCAACGTCAATCCAGACCTTTCCGGATTTTCCGCGATCATTCCCTGCGGCCTGGCCGGAGAAAAAGTGACCTCCCTGGAACTGCTGCCGGGCAAACAATGCCCGCCGCTTGCAAAGGTCCGCGAATGCCTGGCAAGACATTTTGCCTCTGTTTTCAAGAAGGAATTCATATTTTTGGGTGAAAAGGAATTTTCCACTGAAAAACTGAACGAACTTCTCAATACCTTGAAGAGATAAAATGTTTCAAGAAACGATAAAACCGATCAGGATATTTTATTATATCTGCCTCTCCGTCATTTTCTTTTTCATGATCGTCTGGATTTCCGCGCTCATGACCATTTTCCTGCTTAACCTCGCCGCAATCGCGGACGGTTCCCTCGGCAACTATATTATTGACCATGGCGCCGCGCGCGCCATGCGCCGCGTCCTGATGTTCTGGGCGGCTCTCGTCATAATTTGGTCCCTTAAAAAAATCGGCTGGCAGGGATGGAAAGACTGCGGCTGGACGGACGGAAGGATTTCAGAACACCTCTCCGGATTCGGATGGGGCGCGCTGTTCGGATTGATTTCAATGGGCGGCATCGCCGTCATGACGATTCGCGCCGATGTGCATCATTGGCAAATTCCGGACGAATCAGCCCCGCAATTGATCGGAACAATATTTGCATTCGCCGCGGCCGGACTTGCAGTGGCCTTGATCGAGGAAACCGTCTGCCGCGGGATTTTATTCCGCCCGCTTTCCAGACGCTGGGGCGCATGGCCTGCCGCGATCGGCATCAGCCTGTTGTTCGGAATAGCGCATTTCATCAGCCCGTCTACGGCGAATTTCCATGGAAATTCCTTCATTGCCGTCTCGCTAAATGCAACCCTGTCCACATTCTCAAGCCTGATCCCGCCGAAGCATGATCTTGTTCAGTTCCTCAACCTTGTGCTGCTGGGGATCTTGCTATGCGTCCTTGTCATGCGGACAAAAACCATTTGGATGAGCGTGGGCGCCCATGCCGCCTGGGTCTTTGTCATAAAACTTCATTCCAAATTCACCCTGTTCAACGCCGATAGCGCGCCCTGCGCCTGGATGGGAAAAAGGAACGATTTCATGGATTCGCCGATCACGGCACTGATTCTTGCAATTTTCATCTTGTTGTTCAGTCGCTGGAAACCATCTGGTTTAACCGACAATAAAGTTAAAGTCAAAATTCGCGATCAGACCTGGTATTTTCAGCCGTCGAAACTCGCCAGACTTGGATATTTCCCGGACCGGGGCGAAGATTTTTTCGCCGACGCAAAAATACTGAAAAAATATCCGGGCTGCCTGGTTGTCAAAAAATCAGGCCTGGTTTTTAAAAAATATTTCCCGAAAAACGCCTGGGACAAACTCCGCTTTACGCTTCATCCATCAAGGGTCAAACACGCTTTTATGCTTTCCAGGGAACTGATTGCATACAAAGTGCCCACACCGCCGGTGCTGGGCTGGACCGCCCGCCGTTTTGGAAAAGACCAATATGAGGCCATGATAGTTACCGAAGTGCAAAATGCGGAACCGCTGACGGATTGGCTGACAAGGGATACAAAAGACCCCGACGCGCGATTGAAGGTGATGGAAGCCTATGGCAATCTGATGGCGGACTTTCACGCCCACGGCTATTCGAACCGCGACCTGAAACACGAAAACGTCATGTGCTTGAAGGGAACCCCCTGGGTTCTCCAGGTCGTGGATCTGGACGGCGTCAGAAAAAAAATATTCATCACCCGCCGAAGGGCCGGCAAAGACCTGTTCAGAATCGGCGATTCCCTGGCTTCATTAGGCTGGAATCACGCCGACGAAATAGCCGCCTTCTTCAAGGCCTACAATGCCGGGGTTCCACCGCGCCTGCAATTCCAGTCATTCCCCGCATGATGCCATCCGTCCGGAACAGTCGCGCTTTCTCACGGATCTGATTTCTTAAAGAATGCAATGTTCGTGCCAGATCGACAATTTCAGATTTCCTGATCCACGCAGATGAACTGCGCGGATCAGGAAATCTGACCTTCCAAGTATGCCCATTCCGCGACCGCCTTGCCATGCGCAAAACTGAACGGTAATCATGGTTCAAATTAATTTACGGATAAGCTCTTAGTCGTCTTCAATCTGTCACGGATTCAAGATTGATGGCGGGTAATAACCGGCGCCGCCCAGCAGGGCCCGGCCCACGGTATAGCCGTCCGGACCGCTGTAATAACCTATCCATTCGCCGGTCCTAGTATCATACACGCAGGGATCGGCCTTGCCGTCGGCGTTATAATCGGCCGGCACGGCCTTGTATCCCGGCCCGCCCAATACGGTCGTCTGGATGCTCCAGTCGCCGGACAGGAATGCATGCCAGCAGCCATTTGTTTCGATATACACGGCCGGATCGGCCTTGTTGTCCCCGTCATAATCGGCCGCCGCAGGGGTCATGCCCGGCCCGCCGAACTGGAATTCAACCGGCTGATGAACGTCCGACTCGCTGCTGAGCAGGGAATACCAGATGCCGTTGGCGGAATTATATACGGTCGGATCACTCTTGCCGTCGCCATTGAAGTCCGCCGAGGCGGCCTTCATCCCCGGCCCGCCCCAGATTCCGGTGACGAGCTGTTCCTCCCCTGAATACCAACTGAGCCAAAGGCCGGTTGTTTCGTTATATATTGTCAGGTCGGTTTTTTCATCGCCATCATAATCTCCGGGCGCCGCCTTGTAGCCCAGAGCTCCAAACACCTGTTCATAGAAACTGAAATCAATCCCATTCCAGATCAATGCCTGCCAGAGGCCGCTGGCTTCCGCATATACCCCGGGATCAGTCAAGGCGTCGCCATTAAAATCCCCGCACACGGGGACAAAGCCCGGGCCGCCGAAAAATCCGCTTATTCCCGAGGTATAGCCCATGCTGGACAACAATACAATCCACTGGCCTGTCCGGGGATTATAGACGATTATATCAGCGAGTCCGTCGCCATCCCAGTCGAACCCGGCGTTTTGCCCCGAGGCCGGACTATGCGTCGCGGAAATGACGTTGGAAATCGTCGAATTCACCCCCACCCCATAAACCGATTCGGCCCGCACACGGTAATAATAAGGCGTGGTCGCGCTCAGGTTGGTAATGGCCAGATTGGTTACGAGCCCAATATCCCGGTTCTGGTATCCCGGGACATAGATGGTAAAGCTGTTGTCTCCGGCCACATCCAGCCAATAGTTGGTGGCCATGCTTACCGCCTGCCAGTTGGCTGTGAATTCATGCCGTCTTATCCGGCCGGCCGCCAGAAGATGATCACGCCGCTGCAATTCATAACAGCCGAGATCCTCATGCGCCCCGGCCAGGCGCGGATTGCCGTCCAAGTCAACAGCGGACGAAGTTTCCAGGTCCGCGCCGGCATCCACGCAGGGCGAATCCCAATGCAAACGCCAGTTACCGGCCGCGGCATTGGCAAACTGTGGATTTACAGCCAGATTGTTTGTTCCGGGCAGGAGGGGATCGGAACAATTATTTGAGATGGCAATGGGACTGTAAGGATCAAGATCGAGATAATAATTATTGGAGACCACGGCCAGATTGCTCCAGATAATTGTGTTGACGACGTTGGCGTAGTCAAAGATCATCACGCCGCCGCAGTGGTTGGATGCGGTGTTGTTGACGATGCTGCAACTTTGCAGTATTCCCGAATACTCAATCACCCCAGCGCCGGCATCCTGGGCGGCGTTATTATCCGCGACCAGCGAATCCGCCAATGTGCCGCCCTCGTGCATGTAAAAACCGCCGGCCACTCCCGCGCTCTCCAAATCCGGATTACCCCAATAGGCATGGTTGTTGCAAATCCTGCAACGCCGGAATTCGCCGCCGCCTTCAAACCACACGCCGGCGGCAAAAGCAGCCTCACTATTACTGATGACGCAATCGCGCATCAGGCCGCCGCCATACAGAACAGCGCCGCCGCCATGGCCGAAAGTGGTGTCAGCATGATTGCTCAGCAACAAACAATTATCCATTTCGCCGCCTTCCTCAAACCAGGCGCCGCCGCCATCAAATCCACGATTGAGCTGAAAGACGCAGTTGCTGGCGCTCCCGCCGCCGTCAAAACACACCCCGGCGCCATTGTCTGCCGTATTGCTGGAGATAAGGCAGTTTATTGCCTGGCCGCCCTCCAGGAAGAATAATCCCCCGCCATGGGTGACGGCCGCGTTGTTCCGCAGCGTGCAGTCCAAGGCCCGGCCGCCGAACAGAAAATAGATGCCAGCGCCGTCATTCACCACCGTATTATTTTCAATGCTGCAATTCCAGACCAGACCGCTCCCAGAAATAAGAATCCCGCCCGAGTTGTTGAAAGCATAGTTGCCGCGGATTATTGAATCGCGCACCACAGCGCTGCGGTGGCACTCCACGCCTCCGACCACGTTCGTCCCCACACAGCTGACAATAGCGCAGTTACTGAGCGTGCCGCCCAGCATGTAAACGCCGCCGCAACCGGTTGCGAACCCATTGGAAATCGTCAAGCCGGATAAAAAAGCTCCGTCCACGGAAAGCGTGGCGCCCCGGCAGTTTCCGCCGGCATCCACGATCGTCAAGTCTGGGCCGCTAACGCTTTGCACAAAAACGGCCCTGTTTAAAAGCAAGACAGAGGATATGGCGTAGCATCCGGTCTGGACCAGTACCGTGCCGCCTTCGTAGCAGGCGTCCACAGCCGGCTGGATATTGGTGGCGGCCGTGGCCCAGTTCGTGAAAGGCGGAATATGCGCGCCAGCAAGGGACACGTAATTGGTGAATCCGCCGGCTATGACATGCTCAATGGCCGTAACCGCCGCGCTGAACGATTCATTGCTGGCCGAAAGAATAATCTGGAAATCTCCTGCATTGGTCCAGACCGGGGCAATGTCCATCTGGTTGGTTAAATAATAAAACTGTCCGTCCTCGCGCTGAATGCTCCAGAGAAAAGAGACGATTTTTCCAGAGAGATCTGCGCTCATGGGCTCAGCGATGCCGTAGACGGTATTGGTGTCGCCGCGGATGGCGGCGGTGATGGCGCCGGTTACGGCGCCGACAATATATTCATCACAGCCAATATCAACATGTCCGCCAGAGATGCGCGCCTCGCCGTCAATATCAACCTGTCCGGCCTCCACAAAATTTGTATAGCCGGTTGTCCGGCAGGGCGAGGCCGCCAGGATATGCGGATTATTGATGCCGGTCATGAGCGGATCAGCCACGATATTACCCTCGCCGGCCGGCAGGGGCGTGGTGCAGCAATAGCTTAATAAGCTTCCACCGCTTGGGTGCATGTCAAAGTAATTACCCTGGGCGGTAAAACCGGCTTCGTTGAAATACACGATGCAATTCAGCGAAGTGCCATAGTCGGCGCAGACTCCGCCGCCAACACCCTCGGCGACATTCTTGATCAGCGTGCAATTCCGTGCCGTGGCCATGCTCAGATACAGTCCGCCGCCGCCCCAGCTGATATTTTCAGCAAAATAGGAGTTGTCAATCACGGCGAAAAAATCTGCCTGAACTCCGCCGCCGTAAGCATCGCTCCAGTTGCTGATGATGACACAATCGGATAACCGAACGGTTCCTTCCAGAAAAGCTCCGCCGCCCCATTTGACAGCGCTATTTCCCGTCAGTTGGCAGTTGGTAATAACGGCATTCCGCTCCAGATAGGCTCCGCCGCCCAATAAAGTGGCCGAGTTTCCGATCAAATGACAGTTCCGCATGGTGCCGCCCGAAAGGTATGCGCCGCCGCCCATGTTTGCGTATCCGTTACGGATGGCAAGATGTTCAATTACAGCTCCCGGATCGGACACCATGAAACAACGGTTAGTTCCGCTTCCCGCAATTACAGTATTGGTTTCAGTTCCGGCGCCGCGGATAATCACACTGCGGTTGATAGATATCTCGCTGGCGCTGGTGTGCGTGCCGGTCTGGACCAGAACCACACCGCCGCCAACATAGCAGGCATCAATGGTATCCTGCAGATTGGTGGCGGCCGTAGTCCAGTTGGTGAAGGGCGCCGTATGACTTCCGGTCGAAGCAAAATAGTTGGTGAAACTGTCGGCAATAGTCACAGTGACGGTCGCCGCGCCTGAGCCGTCATGATTGGTTGCGGAAAGAGTTACGGCGTATGTGCCGGCCGTGGCCCAGACATAAGTCCAGTCAGGGGTATTGGTAAATCCGTTGGTTGCGCCGGGAATAACCACGCTCCAGGCAAGCATATCGGCCTTGCCGCCAATGGCGGAGCGGAATCTGAGAGGTGTGTTGAGCAGCGCATTGGTAAACGGCGCGTCAATATTCATGCTGAGCGCACCAGTAATATTGGTGGCCACGAACTGATCGCAGCCGATATCCACGGCGCCGCCCCAATCCCGTTGTTCTCCGTCAATATCGGTCTCGTCCGGTTCAATCGCGTCCAACGATCCGGCGCCACGGCAGGGTGAGGCGCTGAGAATATGCGGATTATACAAGCCAACCAGCATAGGGGCATTGGTGATATTACCGGTGCCATCCAGTTGGGGAATAGTGCAGGAATAGGTGACATTGGTGTTTGCGGCGGCGTAGAAATTGCTCCCGGCGGGCGCGGTATTGTAATACATGATTGAATTGGCCACCGTAATCGGATCGCCCAGTTCGGAAGTATTCTCGTCGGCCACGCCGCCGCCGAGATAAAAACTTTCATTCCAGACAATGGTGCAGTTAATGATCGTTCCGCCGCTTGCTGAAATGCCGCCGCCCGTGCTGTCGGTAACACTGACGGCACGGTTACTGCAAACCAGGCTGTCGCGAATGGTTGCCCCCATCAACGCCACGCCGCCGCCAATACTGAAAGAAGTATTACGCAGGATATGGCAACGATTGATTATTGTTTCAACAGTGTCCGAGGATAAGACGTCAATGCCGCCGCCTGAGGCACCTATGTTATCCTGTACCAGGCAGTCTGATACGCTCCCGCCGTTATTACAATGAATGCCGGAGCCATAACACCCCATAACCCAGCAGTTGGATATCTGGCCATCACTGCTGATATAGACTCCGCCGCCGTAAATATCTTCAAAAACTCCGCTTACCCAGGCACTGCCGTTAGTCAGGGTGAATCCGGCCAAAATGGCACCATTGCCAAGATGAACACAGCGCACGGCGCTTGGGCTGTCAAGCATGTTTCCGCGAATGGTCGTTACTGCCGGTCCATTAACACTCTGCACGGTAATCGCCGCTTCAGCCGCCACCCGGTTGGTAATATGACCATAGGGCGACACTGCGCCGCCCGCATCGTAGAGGCCGTTGGTCACCAGCACCGTGTCGCCGTCGGTTGCCGCGTCCACGGCATCCTGGATATTGCTGGCCGCCGTGGCCCAACTCGCGTAGGGATATGCCGGAGTCTGGCCGTTGTGCGCCACGTAGTGAATATCCTGGGCGCCGGCATCCCACCCGATCAGCAGGACAGCCAGCACGACGACCGGCCATGTTGCCGCTTCGGTCTTGCCTTGATACATGCAAAACCTTGTTGCCAGCGCTATACCCATCAGTAAAACACGATATATTGAATTCATATTGTCACCTGTGCTTGTAATTTGTATTTATTCAAATACGATACTCAACGAAACGGGCATGTAACCTCCAGTGGAGAACATCACGATCCATTCGGTACTGGTTTCTGACCGCACTGCCGGATCAGCTTTCCCGTCGCCGTCGTAATCGGCCGGAACGGGAACATATCCTGCCCCGCCCAGGGTCTGAGCCAGGGCAATTTCAACATAGCCGATGCTGGAGAGCTTGAAAATCCAATAACCGCTTTTTTCTCCATATATTGCCGGATCAGCTTTAAGGTCCCCGTCATAATCCTCTGCCACGGCACTGTAGCCTGTCCCGCCCAATAAACCTGCGAAATTAACCGGGTAGTAATTGGCTGATGAAAAGAGGACTTCCCAATCTCCGCTTGTGCGATAATAAACTCCAGGATCAGCCAATTGGTCGCCGTCGTAATCCGCCGGAATCCCGCTGCAACCAGGACCGCCGAGCGGCTGGGCCAGCGCCACGGGCACTTCATAATTAAGCCTGGAAGGCAGAATAATCCAGATGCCGGTTGTTTCCTGATACACCGCCGGATCGGCCTGGCCGTCGCCGTCATAATCCGCGGGCACAGAGGCATACCCGGGTCCGCCCAGTCCGTTAAACGTGGTCACTATCAGATAATAGTCCGCCGAAGAAAGCCTGATTTTCCATTTTCCCGTTGCTTCCTCATACACGATCGGATCGGCAAGCCCATCGCCGTCGTAATCATTGGCAGGACTGAAGTTCAGCATCCATATGTCTTTCGCCAACTCGGGCGTAACAAAGTCCATAATTACGATTCCGAAGTGTTTTGACGTTTGCTTTCTGAAATAATCATGCACAAATGGATTAATTTTAGCAGCTGACCGCCACGGCTCCCAATCGCAGCCTTTGTCCCCGGTGGATGTGCTGCAATAGGTCAGGATTATGCAGTTCTTGAATCCATCCTGATACACTTTCCTGGCCCAATTTAACCATGTCTCCAGGCTGGATTTCTTCGCGTCAATACTCCAATTATATAAATCGCTTACGAATAATTGATGGTCTGCAGGACAAGCAGTAGCTGAAGAACCGAAGTTATCAGCCCGATCAGGCCACCAGACCATCGCGCCCGGACTGCGATTCCATCTATGCCAGTAGATCATCCGCCCCCGCGCTTCCCCTACGGTTGGTATTTTATCTTCAGCGTATAGTCTTTGAACAAAGGGTTCCTTGCGCAACACCTTGTTGACTTCGTCATGAATGCATAACTTCTTATGCTTGCTCACATCATCTGATCCATCGTCAACCTTGAATTGCAAAATTACGAATTCTCTCGGATTTTGCGACAGGAAGTTGAACACCTGCATTAGAGCCTGTTCAAGGGTCAAGCCCATATAATGCGTTGAATGACACATATAGACTTTATTTTTATGCCACCCCACCCGCATATCCAGGAATCTGACGCCGCAGTTCAGTTGTTCTTGGATAGCCAGATTTTGACATTCAAGCCAGATACTGCTTCCTTTTGTTGCGCTATCATGAGTGCCCGGGATACTAAGGACATTAATTTTCTGGTTATCCGGAATATTCGTACACCAAGCATGTGCGGAGACTGGAAGAAAGACTGTTAAACCTGAAATCGCGGCAATGATTGCAAGCGGCGTGTTCATGGTGTTTTCAATTAATAGAATGACAACTGGATTTTGTTTAGCTTGAAACCGAAGCTGATATCCCCTATACCATAGCAAGTTATGCAACAATGATCGCCGTGTAGATCCTGAATATAGGAAATCTTTCCTCCCACGTATAACTTGGTCGTAGCGCCGGTCGCCGGGATCGTGGTATATGTCAGCGCCTCGCAGGATGTCCAATAGCGGCTAATAGAGTCCGTGGTTAAGCAACGATGGCTTTTGCTATCTTGCCATATTGCCCATTTTGCCATGTGGTCTGTCCCCGCAAATTGTGCCCAACCGTAAGTGTCCCATCGAAAGGTAAGATTGTATCTGTATTTACTCCGAATCCGCTGATACTCTGACTCATATCTCATGATGCTGGCCTCTGCGTTGTCAACTGCAATATATGCCCGGACGCCGATTGCCTTCCCCGTGTTATTGCTGATGGCGATCGGGTAGAAGAACGCATCAAACCAGGTGGTCAGCCCGCAGGTTTCCGGCAATGAATATCCATACCCCATATCAACATTTACTCCCAACGACGCGTACCAATTGGTAAAAGAGTTTGGCCATATTCTGCTATATTTAATCCGTTCTAATTTTACTGGATTATCAGATGGCGAGGCCCCGGGACAGTAGGTAACACTATTGTACCAGTTGGTCCACCATGTCTGGTCGTCAAGCGGTATAGTCAGCCGTTGAACCGCCGGAGGAGCATAGAAATGCCCGAACCAGTTGGTGACGGACAGACTGTTGGTCACCCGCATGTTGTTATCATAGTTGCTGACCGTCACGGTGCCGAGGATTTCCGAGCCGCGCTTGATGGTATAGGCGCCGCAAGGCTGGCGGCCGAAATCGCACCGGATGAAGGCATAATTATCATCCACCACAACATAATTCCTGCTGTCAGGCAAATAGCCGTAAGCGCGGCCCTTGTCCCAATTGGTAGTGACCGTCTGCACGGCATGCTCCACGGAGCCGGCATCCACGGCTTTGATGTCAGCGACCGTATTGCCTATCGGGTTGATGGTCAGGAAAGTGACGCAGAGACTCTGGGTTTGCCCCAGCCACTGGCGCGAAAAGAATTCCATGGAGGAAAGAACCTCGCTGACATTTGTGACCAGTATCGGATTGTTTGTGCTGGCCGGATTATAGCCGGCGTTGATGGTGGCAAGAACCAGGTTGTGGGTTACTGCGCGGTATTCATCCACTTCCGCGGAGAGGGTGTTCATTAAATCGTTGGTGATCCAGGTGTAGGTTGCAGCCTGCTGGAATTCGCTGGTGTAGGCCTGACGCATGACGTCCACATACAATTCCGCGGCCTTAATCTGGTAGTTATAGAGGGTGGAAAAATACGCAAAAAACGCCTGGTTATGATCCGACAAATTATCGGGCGTAACCCCCCGCAGTTTCGCCATATTGGCCCATTGCCGCAGGACGCCTTCTTCGGTCTCCAGTGTTGGCAGGATTGCGTTTTTTATCTGAGTAATGCAGGTGGGCAAATCGGGACTGGTGTGATTCAGCACAATATCAACAAAGGTTGCCACATCCTGGGCTGAAGGCGGGTTGTTAGTGTCACAGGTATAAAAGGTGCGATAGCCCTGCGGGCCGCCGGAATCATAGCGGGTAGCGATCGTGGCAAAAGCCTGATTGGCCAGCAATTGCGATATCAGTAACTGAATCTTGGCCGAATCGTACTGCAGTTGGCGGCTCAATTGATTCAGGGAATTCAACATCGCGGTCGAAAACGAAAGGAGATGCTCTAGTTTCCCGTTCATCTCGCTCAGGATTTCACGCATCTCGGCCCAACGGGGGTCTTCCGGATCCTCACCATGATTGAAGATCAGATTCAAGCCCCAGCCAATCGCGCCCTTGATCGCGCCTTTTTTGTCGCCGACCAGCAGACTTGGCAGCACATTGCAAGCCAGATCGCCAAAAATCCCGCCGGATGGTAACGGGGTCTCATAGGCAATATACCAGCCGCCATTGGTGGTGTTGAACGCGGCATAGTCAGCCCGGTTGGTAAAATAGTAATTACCGGGAATGGGAGTGCAGTCCGGGCCGCCCTGGATAATGATATTCGGCGCGTAATTGCTGGCGGAATTCAAGGTGCCCCAGACTCCCAGGGCCGCGCAATAAACAGTTGGGTCTGCCTTTTGATCGCCGTCAAAGTCGGCCGGCGCCGCCTCACAGCCCGGCCCGCCGTAGACAACCCAGGTATATGCATATTGGCTGGCGGAACAAAGCGCGCCCCACAGGCCGGTGTTCTGGTCATAGACGCACGGATCAGTTTTGCCGTCCGCGTCATAATCCATGGGCACGGCCATAGCGCCATTGCCGCCCAAGATGAATGAATACGCCTGATAGCCTGATCCGGAACAATAAATTATCCAAACGCCTGAAGCTGAATCGTAAAGCGCCGGGTCGGACAGACCATCGCCGTCATAGTCGGCCGGATACGGCTCCGTGGTTGAAGCGCCGGGGACACATTGAAGCGCATTCAGCTGGTAACCGGTTCTGGAACAGAACGCATACCAGGCGCCGGTGGTGTGATCATAGGAGCCCAAGTCGGCCTTGCCGTCGCCGTCATAGTCTACTTCGGCAACGGCATAATCACTCTCGGCGATGGTCAGCCCGAAAGTCAGTTCGTCGCCGGAGAGACGGCGCACATAGATAGCGCCATCATCGGAATTATAAAGACTGAGCTCTTGAATACGGTCGCCGTCATAATCTGCCGCATGCGGCGTGACCGCCGACCAACCGAAATAGAAGGGCGTTTGAGCGCTGGCGGCGGACACGAACAATGTCAAACAGATGATAAACAAACCAACAGATAAATTCATGATTTTCATGCGCGTATTTTATCCTTTTATCAGCCTTTTTCAAAGGCCTTTTCACGAAATGCAAACTTATTTATAAAATTTGACGATAAATGCAAACATTAAAATCGGTCCGACGTGTCAGCCTTAGCGCAATACACCCGTTTCCAACCGCCGAAAGAAAACATCACAATCATGTTTCATTTCCGATTTTGGACTTGCGATTTTCGACTTCAAATCAATCAAACACAACAGTCAATTGTACCGGCAGATAACCGCCCGTCGAGAACATCACAATCCATTCGTTGCCGGCAATACTTCTGACCGCAGGATCAGTCAAACCGTCGCCGTCGTAATCAGCCGGAACCGGAAGATACCCCGCCCCGCCCAGGGGATGCGCCAAGGCAATTTCAACATACCCGATGCCGGAAAGCTTGAATATCCAGTAACCGGTGCTCTCGCCGTATATCGCCGGGTCGGCCTTGCCATCGCCGTCATAATCTGCGGCCACGGCCAAGTAACCGGCGCCGCCCAACAGCCCCAGCGCTTCGACCGCATAATAGTTTGCCGTGGAAAACATGACCTGCCAGTCGCCTCGTTCCCGCTGATACACACCCGGGTCGGCTTTCCGGTCGCCGTCATAATCAGCCGGCATGCCGCTGTATCCAATACCGCCCAACGGTCCGCTCATTGCCAGCACCACCGCATAATTCAGTGACGACGGCAAGACGAGCCACGTACCGGTCAACTCTTGATAAACTGCCGGATCGGCTTTGCGGTCACCATCGTAGTCCGCGGCAACTGAAGCCCGACCGTGACCGCCCAGCCCATTGAGCGTTGTAACAATCAGATAATATCCAGCCGAGGAAAGCTTCACTTTCCACGTGCCGGTGATTTCATCATAAATTGCCGGATCTGCAAAAGCGTCGCCATCGTAATCGGCACAGACTCCGGAAGACGCTGCAGATACAGGTATGGAGGAAGTCACCATAAAACTGTTTGTGACATTCGGCGCGGCATACCAGTCGTTGTTGCCGGCCTGCCCGGCAACAATACTTACCAAGCCGGTGCCGTTAAAAGCCAGGTTGGTGGCGCCGCTGATTGTTCCATGTCCGCCTGCCACGATGAAACTTACCGGCAGACCGGATGAAGCCGTTGCGCTCAAGCCGACCGTGCTGGTCACATTCTGATCGGCAATGGACGGGAAACTGATTGTTTGCGGCTGTTTGTTTGTATTGAGCGGCAACACGGCCACAGTGGTCAAGGCGTTGCCGCGGATATTGACCTTGACCACAACCGCGGTATTGGTGAGGCTATAATCGTATTCTCCGGTTATCTCGCCGCCGCTGGCCGTGTAACCGGCTGCGGTTTTACGCATCAGGAAGCGGATCTGTCCATCCAGGAAATCATAGTTGAGACTGTTGGTGATATAAGTCGTGTTAGTAAACATTGTGCCGTTGTTGGCGTATAAAAACGTATTAGTGACCAGGCAGGGCTGCCCCCAGTCGCCATAAACCTGCAGTTTATCGGTTGTGCCGTGAATCGTCTTATTGGAACAGACCCAGCCGTTATTGGTTTTGACAAACTCGAAGATCGCGACCGCGCCATAATCCCATCCGGGGCCGGACGAGAGCACATAGTACGGATTGGTGCTCAGTGTGGCAAAAGCGTGATTATGGCCCACCAGCATCAAATCGGGATACTGTCCAGCAGGCGGATTGTAGGCAAAACCGCCGTTGGTGTAGTGCTGTCCGAACAAACGAAAAGTAATGTTGGAATCGGCAAACGAGGCGGCATAATCGTTGGTAAACCAGGACAGGCTTTCGTTGGTTCCGTAATCCTTCATGCACACGTAAAAAGAACCAATGGTAATGGAATAAGTCGGCTGGCCGACATCCCTTTTCCAGTTTGTAAAATCGCCCTTGGCGTCATTATTGCCACGCGTGATCAGCAAGGGCGCTTTTATGACATTTATGGCTTCAAGATATTTGGGATAAAAGCCGGCCACGCCGTTTTCGACTTCGTCGCCGGTGTTGAACATGAAGCGGGGATTGATGAGGCTGTAGGCGGAGGAAGCCCAATAAATCGCCTGTACGCTGCCGTGCGATCCGCCGCCGCCGTTGGCGGAGGTGGCGTTTTCCGTTTCCACCTGCGGATCAGCATAATGCAAAACGTAAAAATCGGTTTCATAATTACGCAAAATTTTCACGCAATGCCGGTTGGTGGCGGAGCCGGCGGAATCATGGCTGACCTGAAGATTGAAAACCTCCGGCGCCATATTGACCGGTGCGCGCGCCGTCAGCAGGTAGCCGGTGGCGGAATTGCAATAAACATACTGTCCGTATTCCACCCGCTCCACGGAACACGTCCAGCTGCGCAGGTCATTGACCAGCAGGACGCCCCAACCGTTTGACGCCAGCCCCGGCGTTGACTCGATTTCCACGTTGAATGCCCCGTTGGTCAGGGGAAACGCGGGCACACCGATATTCGGCCGAAAAATCGACATTTCCGCCGTCAGCAGCGCCGGCATCAGAACCGCGGACAAAAATCCTGCCGCCAAGGCCGCCGGACGGCAAGTTTTGCTATACAAAATATCTGACATATACGGCTGATTTTACCATCAAGATCATAAAAGTCAAAATTTTTACCGCGCAATTTCGGAAGGCACAGGACTAATTTCCGAAGTGCTGCAACCACATGAATGCGAGGAGATTAACAGAAACTGAAGAATATCGAATAGCGGATATCGAATGACGAAGTTCAGAACTTCGATATTCTGCGGCTCATTATTGGATATTCTGCGGTTTTCCGGGAAAATATCGCTGGTAGTGTCCCGCAAGATCAAGCGCTTACGTCACCTGACAAATCAGCCTTGGAAAAAGACTCGCGGAAACGACGGCAACGCTGTCATTCCCGCCCGTCCGGACGGACCAACGCTGTCGTGTAGCGACTGCGGACAGACGGAAATCCGGCGTCAGCCTTGAACAACACTGAATACCCGAGCATGACGTCTGATACATTAAGACAACATTGCGTTCTGTCAGCATTAAAGGATGCCGGATTCCCGAATTAGTTAAGCATTAATTTTAGGTTTGATAGTCCAGCCCCTGAAATCCAATGGAGAGTCCCGTTTTTCAACAGGTTCTTCTTGAATCTGACTTGTTTATTGTTACCATTTTTCAAATCGCCCGGCTTTCGGTGGGCAACCCGATCGCAGCTATGCAAAAGACACTATTGTTTATTTCTCCGGTCACACCTGATCCCGAGGGAACCGGTTTGTCCATCCGTTCCCATAATTTTATCAAGGCGTTAAGCCGCGCTTATGCCATCCATTTGCTCGTTGTGCCTGAAAATTTGAGACGGCCAGCTTCCCGTCCCGCAAAACCGGACTGCTGCGAGAGCATTGACCGAATCGGCGTATGGCATCCATCCGCAATCCCAGCGATTTTTCGCCACCTGTTGTTCCGCGCGGGAATCCCCGGCTGCCGGTTATATCCGACAACATCCGCGGCGTTGCGCTATGCCACCGCCGGCCGGATCCGAAAATTGCAAAGAACTATCGCCGGCCGGACCTATCAGGCCGTGCATATCTTCCGGCTGAGAATGGTTCCCTTCGGATTATGGATAAAAGCCGAGCATCCCGAAACAAAGCTTTATCTGGATCTGGACGATATCGAGTCCCTTGTGCACGAGCGCATTGCCATACTGCAGGCGACACAGGGCCGGCGCGACTCGGCGATGTTTCACCTGAAGGAGGCGGAAAATTACAGAACCCTCGAGCGCCAGTGGCTCCCCTGTTTTGACAAGGTCTATGTCTGTTCGGAAAATGACCGCAGGACGGTGCGCGAAACCTATCGCCTTGACCGCGTGCAGGTGGTTCCCAATGTGGTGGCAATAAGACCCCCCGCCCCGCCCCGCGCCGGCGCCGCGGGTCCGTTCGTCTTCCTCTTTCTCGGAAGCTTCGGCTACTTTCCAAACAACGACGGCGTTTCATTTTTCGTCCATGAAATCCTGCCGATCATGCGCGAAAAGATGCGCAAGTCTTTTCAACTGCTTCTTGCGGGACCGAATATGCCACATTGCGTCCGGCGTTCCATCGCGAAGATTCCGGAAATACGATATCTGGGACGGGTTCCATCGGTCGAAGACGCATACCGGCAAAGCGACGCCGCGATCATCCCCCTAAGGGTCGGCGGCGGCACGCGCATCAAGGCGCTCGAGGCCTTTTCCTTCTCGGTTCCGGTGATTAGCACAAGGCTCGGGCTTGAAGGTCTTGACGTGCTTCACGACAAACACGTCCTGATTGCTGATTCCGCCGATGAATTCGCCGCGCATTGCCGCAGGATGGCGCAGGAGTCCTGCCTGCGTGAACGGTTGGCCGCCAATGCCTATCAACTCGTCCGGGATAAATATTCCCTGGCCGTTTGCGAACAATGCCTTTCCACCATGGCCGGACAAATATGAAACCAGAGAATAAAACGATTTTCCACCAGGAACGATCCATGTTCCTGAGGACCTTGTTGGCGGTTCTGGGAAAAAAAGGGGTGTCGCTTGTCGCCGTGGGAATGTTCGCTTCGCTCATGCTGGCGTGCGCGGAATATTGTCTTTCGTCATTATCCGTCGCCTTGCTTTCCCCCCTGATCGGCTCATCTGACAAGCTGCCGCCATCAATCCCCGGAATACCAGCCACGCTGCCGCCCGGCATCATTCTTGGGGCGCTTCTGCTGGCGATCGCGGTCCGCTCCGTATGCAAGCTGGCGGCCTCCCAGTCCGCCCATGTCCTGCTGCAATTAGCCACGCTGCGTTTCCGCAACATCCAGGGATACGAGCTGTTGATGACGGACCAGGGCAGATATCTGCCTCTCAGCAGGTTGAACATTCGTTTTGGAGAGTTCATCCCCAAGGCGTCCGAATTTATTTTTTTCGGCATGAATCTGCTGGTGCAGCTGCTGTATGCCGCAGCACTGCTGGCCGGAATGCTTCTGTTGTCCTGGCGGGAGACGCTTTTGGCCGTGGGCCTGATGACAATCCTAGGTTTGGCCGTCCTGAGGATCACCCGTCTTTTGACGGCCGCGTCGGAAGGCATTGCCAGGCAAGCTCTCCGTCTGGAGGCGACCATTGTCCGCATCTCAAGAAACTGGATATTCATCCGCCTCATGCACACGGTCAATCGGGAGAGGAGCGCTTTTGCGGATGCGGCGCAAAACTACTACAGGCAGGGCGTCAGAATGTTTTTCGACGTCAACGTCATGGGCATCCTGCCGCAATTCGTGGGAATGACGAGCATTTCGCTGCTGATATTCATCAAGATCCACTATTTTGGAAAGGAAGGCGCGGGACTTCTCGTCTTCTTTTATCTTTTCGTCAGATTAATTCAGGCGATGTCCCTGATTAACGATCAGGTGGGCAAGATGGGCAAGAACTGGCATCACGTCCGGGAAATGTTTAACCTGGCCGCGTCGCTTGCGCCCGCGGAGATGAAGGATGCCCTGGAGTACTGTTCCGACGATAGCAGAAGGTCCGGATCGGACGCGACGCAAAGCGAAAACACCGGCCCCTGCCCCGATCTGCAGCTTAGCCACGTTTGCTTCATCTGGCCCGGAATGTCCGAACCTTTTTTCAACGATCTCTCCATTTCCATATCGGCCGGCTCACACTACGGGATCATCGGCCCCAATGGCAGCGGGAAAAGCACGCTCCTGGCCCTGATGCTCGGCGTTTTGGAACCGCACCACGGCATTATTCGCATAGCCGGGACTGCGCCGCGCCGGTTTGTGAGGGAACGGAGCGATCTGGGGTTTGTCGGCTCCGACCCCTACCTTTTCGAGGGCAGCGTGTTCGAGAACATCACCTATGGGTGCCGCCGCGAAATCGCCGAGGAGGAAGTCCGGAGCGTACTGGAAACCGTGGGTTTGCTTTCAACGGTCCGCCAGTTGAAGGGAGAACTGAATGCCAGGCTCGGAGAGGGCGGCGAAGGCTTTTCATCCGGAGAAAAGCAGCGGCTGGCATTGGGAAGAGCATTGCTGCGCAGGCCGGCCCTGTTGGTCTTGGACGAAGCAACATCCAACCTGGACAGCAGAATGGAACGGGATGTTGTGGAGATTTTGCGCCGGCTTCATGGCGCATGCACGATCATCAGTGTCACGCACAGGCCCGAAATGCTCAGGTACAGCGACGGAGCGCTGGATCTGGGAAAATTGCCTTCCTGGAGAACATCATGACCGGAATCATGTATCTTTCCCATCCGGGAGCATTCGGCTACGCCGAGGCCGCCAGACGTTACATTGTCGGGCTGGCGCATGCGGGCGTTCCCGTCACCTGGACGCCCGTGGTGCCCACAAATGCCGCTGGCACGGAATTCGATCTGTTTAAAGGCGCAGGCATTGGCGACCGGCGCCTGGATCCTTTCTGCAACCGCCAAATCCCATACGACACCGTCGTGATCCATGTCCTTCCCCGTGCCGTATCGGACTGCCTGAGGCGGATATCGGCCAGGACCGTCGCCGGATACGTCACCTGGGATACCAACCGGCTGCCGGATGGGTGGACTGAACTCTATGGCGCCTTTGATTCAATCATGGTGCCCTGCGCCTGGAACCAAACGATTTTCCAACGCGGAGGCATGCGGATGCCGGTCCACGTTGTCCCGCATCTTTTCGCCGCCCCCGCCCCTGAATATGATTCTTTTTCCTCGCGCGAAAAACAGGATGAGTTCGTGTTTTACACCATCGGCTCATGGACCTTGCGGAAGGGCACGGCGGAGGTTGTGGACGCCTATCTGAAGGCGTTCACGAATAGCGACAACGTGAAATTGATCATCAAGACGGATGCGGTAAAAATATCCGGCGGTTCAGCTCTCCGCTCCTCGGCCCGCCGCGCCCTTGAGCGCATCCGGCGATCGTTCGGCCTGCCGGCCGCGGAAATTATTCCGCCCGAGACCAAGGTGAACGCCGCTTTGCGCAAACATCCCCAAGCGCCGAAAATCGAACTGCTCATGGGCGAAATCTCAGGAGAAAATATCGGCCAAATCCACAAAAAAGGCGACTGTTTTGTCTCGCTGACAAAAGGCGAGGCGTGGGGATTGGGAGCATTTGACGCCGCCGGATATGGAAAGCCCGTGATCATAACGGGGATCGGCGGGCCGCTGGATTATCTGACCGCGGATTCTGCTTATCTGCTGGATTACCGCCTGAAAAGGGTTCGCGACAATTCCGTCAAGGAATGGGCGGCGCCGGGCCATTATTGGGCCATCCCCGACCCGGAACAAGCCGCGCGGACAATGCGGCACGTTTTTACCCACCGTCAGGAGGCTTTTCAAAAAGGCGGGATATCGAGAAACAGAATCATTGAAAACTTCGGCGAACAAACGGTTATTCAACGCATGCTGAAGGCGCTGGCCTGACGAACGGCTGCATATGATCGGCATCAAGTACATATCGCCCGCGGACAACAGCGGGTACGGGGTTGCGGCAATGGCCTATTTGAAAGGGCTTATCCGCAGCGGCATTCCCGTGACCTGGACTCCCCTGGTCAAAGGGCGTTCGCTGGGTCTCGCTTATGAGCCTTGCGTGGAGTCGGCACCGGAAGGAGTGGCAAACGACAAAATGCTGGCATCAGCATGTTGTTCGCCGGCCGCCTACGACACCGTTATTATTCATGCCGTGCCGGAATATATCCCGCATTTCATTTCCCGGGAGCCCGAAAAACGATGCCTCGCCTACACCGCATGGGAAACGGACCTCATACCTCCCCATTGGCCAAAGCTGCTTGAACGCTGCCGCGGCGTACTTGTGCCCAGCCGTTTCAGCCGGGAAGCTTTTTTGCGCCGGGGAATTCGATGTCCGGTCCATGTAATTCCGCATATTGCGGCGGAACAACCGCCAGCCGCCGCCGGATGGTTCCAGGATATCGCCCCGGAATCATTCGTGTTCTACACCATCGCCGAGTGGATTCCACGCAAAGCCTGCGATCTTGTCATCAAGGCCTACCTGCGGGCGTTTCATGCCGCCGACAATTGCGCGCTGATTGTCAAAACCGGGAAATACGACAAATCGCTTCCGGGATGGATGCAACGCATTTACACCGTCCGGCGGCAAACGGCGAGAATGATTGCGCGCGCCGCACAGCCGCCAAAAATCGAATTGCTGGACGGAAACATATCCGCTGAACAGATCCATGCCCTGCATCGCCGGGGAAACTGTTTCGTGTCGCTGACGCGGGGCGAAGGCTGGGGGCTGGGAGCGTTCGAGGCGGCAGCGGCAGGGAATCCCGTTATAATCACAGGGCATGGCGGCCAGACGGAGTATTTTCCGGCAGGCTACCCCTATTTTGTCAATCACTCCCTGGTTCATGTGAAGCCGAACAGGAACTGGAGTTCATACGGACCGGGCCAGCTTTGGGCGGAAGCGGACGCCGGGCATGCCGCGCACCTGATGCGCCGCCTGGCAACGAATCCGCAGGAGGCGAAACGGATTGGAGAAACCCTGAGGACCGGCATAACCGCGCATTACGGTGAAAAAGCGGTTATCGGCAAATTGCTCGACTTGTTGATTAGATTTTGAGCAATACCCCGGGCGCGGAATTCAAAACCGATTATTGTCGAGTTGCTTGCAAAAGTCTTTTCCAGCCGACTGCGGACCCACCCCCCGCTTCGCGTACCCCTCCAAGGAGGTGATCGTAACATCTTGTCCCGTAATATTTTGATAAAACATGGCCTGAAACCTCAATAAGTCTTAGCCAAAATTAGCCTTAAAAGTGGTTCGAAAAATGGGGTCCATGTCCGATACCCCTCTAGCGGTATTGCAAGGTCAGTTCGTGCTCGAAAACGTTAATTGCGAAACCGTCGAATAGCTTGACGCGGGGAACATTTAGTTTGCTTCTGAAACATAGCCGAAAATGCTGACATATGCTTGAATCCCAGTTTTGCGCTGATTTCTTTCACTGACAACCGGCTGTTAGAAATAAGTTCCATTGCCAATACCTTACGGCGCCTCTCCTGATATTGACGCGGGCTTATCCCATACTCTTTGTGAAAGAGAAGGCGTAGATGATCTGGACTGTACTGACATTCAAGACTTAACTCAGATAGCGTTTTTTGGAAACATGTGTCCTGGTCAATAAGTCTTTTCAGATGCGCAGCCGGTGTATCTTTAAGAGAATCGGCATGCGCATCCATCAAGTTCCGGAAGATGTTCATTACTCCCATTTCTGCCCGAAAGTAATTTTGAGCAGTTGGCCTACGTAGAGCTGATTGAATGCGTTCAAATTCCATTTGCCATCCTGGCACACGTTCCGAAGGGATAGGCGTCACGACCGGCAGGAGAATCCGCGTTTTCCCGTCATCTGTCTCAATAAACCCGGATTGAGCACTAATCCGAAATTTAATCTCATCCAGAACGATTATCCAGCTTTCCCGATCAGGCCCATATTCCCCCTCGCGGGGTTGTCCACTTACAGTTAGAATGAACATTGGCTTGGGCTTGGTAATCTCATGTCCACAGGCTCGCCAGTATTTCATTCCAGACACAACAAATAGAATAGCATTAAAATGATAATGGCCGGCGAAACGTTCCGGTTGCCGGAAAAGGCCGATGGTTTGAATACGAAAATGAATCATTTACCGCCTGTTATTTTCTCTGAAATGAATATCAAATATCTGAAAGCAGACATTCTTTCGCGTTGCAAATTTGTTTTTAGAATGTCATATTTTAAACAATTAAACAATAAAATTTTTATCATCCCATAATTAATCAATATGAAAAGTAAGCCAAAATGGATTGCAGAAGTTATTGATAAAGCAGTTTTCATGCCTTCGCCTTTTGGAGGGACCGGAGCTTTGGCGGCCACTTATTATAATTCTCTTCTTCCAAGTTCGCTTGTCAGTTATCATGGCCTGATTTCCAAGTCGGACACTCTGGACGTCAGTTATATCAGGTTTTCTGAAAACAGCGGCAAATCTTGGAGCGAGCCTCTTGAATATCAAACCAAATTTGATCGTTGTGGCGGCACGGAGCGCAGGCATTTACACGGCGGGGTTGTAATTCCCGGATCAGGACTTTACGTTAACTTTAGCATGCATGGTATCTTCCCGAACGATAATCCGCTTGAGGGAATGACCCATTGGAAACTTTCCTATTCCGTCTCGATGGATGGAGGCCGGACTAATATCATTGAGGAGCAGATTATTCATGAGGGCATGCAGTATGATGAAAAGCATTTTATGCCCGGGGTAACGGAGGGTTGCAATTGTGTCATGATCGGCGATTATGGCCAACGGCCGCTTTTGCGCGCCGGTGGCCTTATTCTTATGCCGGTTATGACCACTCCCGTTGGTCCTGATGGTAGGTATTTTAATCCGGGCGGCGGATATACATGGACGGATTGCATGTTGCTTATCGGCAAGATTCAGCCGGATCATAAAATTAAATGGACCTGTTCAGAACGAATTTCGTTGACTCCGGATAAGACAACCCGTGGCCTTATCGAGCCCACGATCGCAGAATTGGCGGATGGAGCAATCCTTATGGTTATGCGGGGCAGTAACGATGCAAATCCGTCATTGCCCGGATATAAATGGTATTCTCTTTCGAAGGATGGCGGGTATACCTGGGCCATGCCTGAACCATGGCGTTATGACACGGATGAATCTTTTTTTTCACCCAGCTCGTGTTCCCAGCTTATCCCGCATTCGAACGGCCATCTCTATTGGATGGGGAATATTACCGGGGAAAACCCCAAGGGCAACGGCCCGCGTTATCCATTGGTATTGGGCGAGGTGGATGCCCAAACCGGACTGCTGGTTAAGGACAGCATTGCGATTGTTGACGACAAGCAGGCCGGCGAAAGCCCCTGGCTTCAACTTTCAAGCTTTTACGCACGCGAGGATTTTGAAACAAACGATATTTTACTGCACATGACAAGGTCTTACGCAAACGATTATCGGAAAAACGGCGTTGTTGATTTTACGGCGGATGCGTTGTTATATCGGATAAAACTGAAACAATCATAATGGCTTTGCAAAACTAATCTTTTGCAGCAACAAGGAAAGCTTGGGGAAAAGATTCAGAAAATTGATCAAAAAAGTTTGATATTCCAAGTCGGGATGATGAAATAATGAGTAATTTGCATGTTCTTTTATCCAAGCTTGACTTCACATATGCCGGACTTGCCGAGGTAAAGAAGGCTGTAGATGCTGGTGATAATTTTTATGCACTAAAGGTATTGAATAGTGACTCCTCTGTTTGCAGGCGGAGGGGTTTATACCTGACAGGATGTAGCCAAGTTAATTATGGCAGGCAGCGAAATCGTACAGATCGGCACGATAACCTGTTGCCTAGTATCTTGACACATAAATAACGAAACATTATATTACCGGCATGAAGCAAACAAAGGTAAAATTATCGGACGCAAATCGGGCGATTTTAAGGGGGTTTACTTCCCGAGGCTTACATAGAGCACGGGAAATAAATCGGGGCCACATTCTGGCGGCCTTGGGTCGCGGAGTGCCGGAAAAACAAATTATGGCTGTGCTGGGAGTCGGCCGCACGGCCATCTGGCGGACGCGAGCCGCATATCTGGAAAAGGGCGTAGAGTATGCGTTGGCGGACGCGCCACGCTCCGGCGCGCCACGCCGGTATGCGGTAAAGCAGGAAACTGCTGTTGTGGCGTTGGCCTGCAGTGCTCCGCCCAGTGGAGCCAGGCGGTGGACCATTGATTTATTAACTGAGGAGATCCGGAAGCGAGAAGCCGACTTGCGTACTATCAGTCGCGAAAGCATCCGGCGCTTTCTAAAAAAAACGTTTGCAAGCCCTGGCGGCGAGCCATGTGGTGTATTGGGCGTTTGACGGAGGAGTACCGGGCGCGGATGTATCGTTTGTTGGAATTGTACGGTCGCCCGTATGATGCGAATGAACCGGTGATTTGTATGGACGAAAAGAGCAAGCAGTTGTTGGCGCATGCCCGCGCACCGTTGGAGATACGTTCGGACGGCATTCGCAAGGAAGATTACGAATATCGCCGGCATGGCACCCGTAATATTTTTCTGGCGGTTGAACCAAAAGCCGGCCAACGACAGGCTCGCGTTACGCTCCGACGCACGAAGCGCGATTTCGTCGATTTTGTCGGGTGGTTGACCACCAGCGTATATGCCAAGGCCAAGAAGTTGCACTTGGTTGTCGACAACCTTAACACCCATTTCCGTGCCAGTTTCGAGGAAATCTTGGGAGTGCCGGCGGCCGCTACTTTGCTGCAACGCGTGGAGTTGCATTATACTCCGAAGCATGCCAGTTGGCTGAATATGGCGGAGATTGAAATCGGGATTATGGACCGGCAATGTACCAGGCAGCGTTTTGCCACAGAACTTGATTTGTGTTCCGGCGTGGCCGATTGGCAAGCACGACGCAATGCGGCGATTGCCCGCATTGATTGGAAATTCACGCGGCAGGATGCTGATAAAAAACTTTCGCGTCATTATGTTTCGTAATTTATGTGTTGTTATACTAGGTCCACGAGTGGTACAACGGATGATCCAGCAACTTGACCATTGGATGGATGTAAATGGCCACGCAGACATGGCGTCATTGCGTGGAAAAGCGCTTGAATTGATCAAGGATTCATCCAAAGCAGTCAAAATGCGGGAACGAAATGAACAAGCTTATAAGAAAACGCAACCCAATATGGAAAAATGTACTGGATGCGGCATATGTGCTGATGTGTGCTGGTTCGACGCAATTTGCATGAAGGAAGGTAGACCTGTTAAAAACGAGAAATGTATCGGTTGCGGCTATTGTTTTCAGGCTTGTTCAACGGGTGCAATCTCAGTATCTATATAATTGCGATTGTTAGGCCGCCCGCCTCCCCCTTGTGGAGGTGTGATGTGGCCGTCCGCTTTGGCGGATGGATTAAATGGAGTTAAAATATGAACTTATCAGAAACAGCATGGCCTGATGTAAAGCAGTTGATTGAGAAAGATATTGATATCAAGGCAGTTCTTGTTCTTGGTTCATTGGAGCAGCACGGGCATCACCTACCCCTTGGGACGGATACCATGCTTGGCTACGAGGTATGGAAACGGGTTGAAAAGCTGCGTGAGGATGTGCTTCTGTTGCCGCCTGTCACATTTGGCTGTTCAGAAGTATGGCGTTCTTATCCGGGAACTATCTGTGTTCGACCTTCAACGCTTATGTGCCTGATAGAGGACATAGCCTCGTCACTGGAGAGGCATGGAGTGCGCACCCTCCTGATTCAGATTGCGCATGGCGGGAACGCCGTTGTTGCCGCAAGCGCTGCAAAGGAATATTGCCTAAAGAGTAGTGGTCTACGCATTTTTATGTTTGAACCGTTTAATGGTGTGCCGACAGGAATCTGTGAGGGCAGAAATGCTGGGCATGCGTGTGAGGTGGAAACCAGTATGGGACTTGTTGTTTTTCCGAATCTGGTTCACATGGATAAAGCAAAGACGGGGAGCATTCAGGCATGGATTACGCCCAGAGATTTAGCTGCAGATGAGTATTGCGTAAATTCTCTGGGTGTGTCAGGTGAACCTGAGCATGCAAGCAAAGAGAAAGGAGAAACTATCATAGAAAGCATGTGTCTATGGCGGTGTAACTGGTTGGATGGATTGCCAAAGAGACTTTCTAAATAGTTAATCTCACGGAATGGATAAAAAAGGCCATACAACGGTCTTTGACATCTTGATGGAAACCAACAACGAATTATGCAAATCATTCAATCAGCGCTTTGTCGAATTATCCAAATCCTGATTGTCATTCTTGCTGTGGTTGCGACTGCCACGGCTGGTGGTTTTGTGGAAGACAAGGGCGATAAAACCGTGATTCATTTGGTGCTCTGGTCAATGCCCGATTCTGCCGATCCATCGCCAGGTACACAGGCCAGCGTGGCCGTGGTCAAGGAATTTATCAGTCGTTTTCCGCAGATTTTCGCCGAGCGTTACCGGGCCAAATACCGCGCCAATCCGGGCCGCTATGGGAAAAGAAACTGGGATAAGGTTGATATTGACCTGCGTCGTTTTTCCGGCATTACCATCCCGGGGTTCAGCGAGGATTCCGGACCGCTGATGGCCATCGCCGGCGGTGTGGCCCCCGATGTCATGTCGGTTTTTTTCCGGGTATCCGACACCTATATCCAACAGGGGTTTTTATATCCCCTGGACAAGCCGGAAGACAACTATTTCACCAGCCTGACGGAAACGGAGAAGACGTTTTGTATTCATCCCAAAATCATGCCTGTCATGCATCGCAGGGGAACTGACGGGCAGAAACACATGTGGGCCATGCCATTGGGCGGGGTTATGGGACGGGTTGTGCTGTATCGGAAAGATTTGCTGGCCGCTAATAATATTCCTTATCCGAACAATGACTGGACTTGGGATGATTTCTTTGACATCTGCAAAAAAGTGACTGATCCCGCCAAAGGCATCTATGGCGCATGTTATCCGACCTTCAACCAGGAAAGCTGGTATTGGGTAACCTATCTCTGGTCGGCCGGCGGCGAGGTGCTGGAATGTGATGAGGCAAAGAACGAATGGCGCGCGGTTTATAACTCTCCGGCCGGTGTCCAGGCGCTGGATTTTTATAACCGGCTCTGCAATGAGGTCTGGTATGACAAGGATGGCCGTAAGCGCTATGGCTATGTAATGCGTCAGGCCGCAGCGAGCATTGTCCGTAAATGGGAAATAGGGCAGATCGCGTTCTACACCACATATATTGACGAAAAGACGTTTACGCAAATCAACCCGGATGTTACCGGTATCGTGGCTGTGCCCAAAGGCCCAGGGGGACATCGGGCCTCCGAGTTAAATTCTTACATGCAGGGGATTTTTGCGGGCGTCAAGGACCCGGTGATCCGCGATGCGGCCTGGGAATATATACGCTTCTTGGCCAGTGAGGATGCCGTCCGCATCCAGACCCGCGTCCTGGTGGAAGGAGGCTTGGGGCGCTTTATCAATTCACGCTATTTGCGAATGTTCGGCTACGATGACATTGTCCGTCTGGCACCGAAAGGAATTGAGGAATGTTTTAACATTGCCCTTGAGACCGGCCGACCGGAACCCTACGGGCGTAATTGTCAGATGGTTTATGAGATCATGACCAAGCCGCTGGTCAAGGCGGCGCAGTTGACAATTTCCGGCGAGATGCCGACCAACTCCATCCAGCGTTCGGCACTCCTGCAATCCCTGTTGGATGAGTCGGTCCGCGAAACGAACGAGAAGATGATCGGGATTATTTCCCCGGAAGAATTGCTGAAACGGCGGATAGCCGCCGTGGCTTTTCTGGTGCTGATAGTCTGTGCATTCATGTTTCTTTTCCGCAGGGTAGCCAAAATATTTTCCGGGACGGCTGTTGTTGGTGAAAAACCGGTGGGATGTGGATTCAGGAAATACGCTTGGGCTTATATCCTGCTGTTTCCGGCCCTGTTGACGATAGCATTTTGGCAATATCTACCTTTGATCCTCGGCTCCAAACTGGCGTTCCAGGATTATCATATTATGGGCGGGTCCACCTGGGTATGGGTGGATAATTTCGGTGCGGTGCTATGGGACAAGGAATGGTGGCGGGCCGTCTGGAACTCGGCGCGCTACTGTATCCTGGTAATCGGACTCACGTTCCTGCCGCCGGTCATCCTGGCGGTTTTATTGCAGGAGATTCCGCGCGGGAAGATTCTGTTCCGGACGATATTTTATCTGCCGGCCGTTATCAGCGGGCTGGTGGTGATATTTCTCTGGCAGTCGTTTTATGAGCCGACGGAGTACGGAGTGTTGAACGCGGTTGTGCTATCCATTCCGGCGGTCGGATATATTGCCCTGGGGGGGGGATTCTTCCTGATCATGTTTTTCTTTGCCAAGCGGCTTTTGCTCCACCAGAAGTACCTGACAGGCGCCATGTGCCTGGCCGTGGGGGCGATGCTGTTCATGTTCTTTTTTGATTTTGCGCGGCCGATCCTTTTCCAGGAAGGGACGCACTGGTACCTGGCACTGTTCAAAAAAACGTCCGACCCATATCGCTGGCTTTTGGATCCCAAGACGGCAATGTTCTGTTGTGTACTGCCGATGGTCTGGGCGGGCATGGGACCGGGGTGCCTGATTTACCTGGCAGCCTTGAAGGGCATCGCCGAGGATTTTTACGAGGCGGCCGACATCGACGGGGCGTCGTTCATCGACAAAATCCTCTTTGTGGTGATTCCGATGTTAAAGCCGCTCCTGATCATTCAATTCATCGGCATCTTCATAGCCTCCTGGCAAAGCGAAGCTTTTATTCTGGCCATGACCGGGGGCGCAAGCAACACGACGGTGGCCGGCCTGCATATTTTCTACAAGGCCTATATGCATTTGAAATTCGGGCCGGCTTCGGCGATGGCCTGGGTATTGGGATTCATGCTGATCGGCTTTACGGTGCACCAGCTCAGGATACTGTCGCGGCTGGAATTTAAGACAGCGGGAAATAAGTAAGAAAGAAGAGGCCAGAAGTCAGAGATCAACGGTCAGAATAAGATTGAAAAAATTCCAACTGACTTCTGATCGCTGACCTCTGGTATTGCAATGCCAATCGTATCTAAAATAGGACAAAAGACGCTCAAGACCAAGCGACTCTTCGCGGGCATGTATGCCTTTCTGATAGTGGGCGGGGCGGCCATGATCTATCCGTTCATGCTGATGCTTTCGGGGAGCACGAAGAGCGCGGTGGACATCAAGTATTTTGACGCGGTGCCGCGGTTTCTGCGGGATGATTTATGGCTTTACCGGAAGCATGTAGAGGCTTTGTTCAACGAGAAGAGTGAGGACGAGAACATGACCTACGGGGAGGACATAGCGAGCTTTGAAACCCTGGAATTGCCGAAGGGATCGAACAATGGTCTGACGGATGAATGGGCTGGGTTCCTGGCCGCCAAGTCCCTACCCGACTACACATGGGCCGGTGGATACATGAATGCTCCCTATTCAAAGACGATACCATCGGGACTGAGGCGTTTCAAAATATTCCTGCAGGAAAAATACGGGCGCGACATAGAAGACGTAAATCGCGGTTTAAAAGTGGCTTTTAATAGCTGGAACACGATCAGCGCTAGACCGCTGATCTGCCTTATGAGACGGACCAAGCCGAGTGCCACGGCATACGAGGAGGCGAAGCGCGAATTCAACAAAAGCCTTCCGTTGGAGTGGCGTTATTATTTTTCGGTGGAGGGTTTTTACAAAAATATGTATTTGAAGTCGGCTTATTCGCTGGACATTCAGAATTACAACAAGGAGCACGGAACGCGGTATGAGTCGTGGGATGCGGTGCATCTGGCGCGCTCCCTGTGTGAGATTGGGAATGAGAGGGAAAAGAAGGATTGGGAGGACTTTGTACGGAACACGGTAGCGCTCCTGTGGATTCGCGTGGACGAGTCGGCTCTGGCGGTTTATCGCGTTTACCTTCAGGCGCGGCATGAAAAGATAAAAATACTCAACCGCCATTACGGGACGCAATACAGGACATTTGATGAAATTCCGCTGATCGGCGAGCCGCCGCTGTCCGGCTTGGCGCTGAGCGACTGGGAAAACTTTATCATAGGATGGAAAGCCCCCAACACCGGTATTACGCACCAGGCGCCGGCTGCCGCCCTGCGCATTTTCAGCGTGGAATATCTGTTCCGTGATTATCTGCAAGCCAAATATAAAACGATAGCTGCGTTGAACAAAAAATTGAAAACGGGATTCAAATCGTTTGTCGAAATAATTCCGCCCCAGAGCGAGCTTCATTACCGCTGGTTTCTCGGTCACAAAGGGGAGATTAAATGGGATTTTGTCACCCGCAATTACAAGACCGTGGTGGAATACATGCTGTTTCACGGACGCGGGATCATCAACACGGCAATCTATTGCAGCCTGGCGGTGTTGATCGCTTTGTTGATAAATCCGCTGGCCGCTTACGCGCTCTCGCGGTATAAAATGACGTCAACATATAAGATCCTGCTTTTCCTGATGGCAACGATGGCGTTTCCGGCAATGGTGACGCAAATTCCCAACTTCCTCATGCTCCGCCAGTTGCATCTTTTGAACACGTTTGCTGCGCTGATTCTGCCAGGGATGGCCAACGGCTACGCCATATTTCTGCTAAAGGGGTTCTTTGACTCGTTGCCGCGGGAGTTATACGAGAGTGCGCAGTTGGATGGGGCGAGCGAATGGACAATGTTCTGGCAGTTGACCATGAGCCTTTCCAAGCCAATTCTGGCGGTGATTGCGCTCGGGGCGTTCACGGGGGCCTATGCCAATTTCATGTTCGCTTTCGTGGTCTGCCAGGACGAAAAGATGTGGACGTTGATGGTTTGGCTCTATCAGCTTCAACAGATGAGCGGGCAGGCAGTGATGTATGCCTCGCTGATCATTGCCGCCGTTCCAACCTTTTTCATTTTCCTGTTCTGCCAGAATATTATCATGCGCGGCATTGTGGTGCCGTCGGAAAAGTGAAAAGAAGGAACAAAGGCACATAGGCAGAAGGCACAAAGTAAAAAATCCAAGAAATTTACAGGAGGAAACATGGCAAGGGTGATACTTGAGAATATCTGGAAAATATATCCGGGAAACGTCACGGCGGTCAAGGACTTCAATCTCGAAATTAGCGATAAGGAATTTATCATTTTTGTCGGTCCTTCGGGTTGCGGCAAATCAACCACTTTGCGCATGATCGCGGGATTGGAAGAAATCAGCCGCGGCAAGATAAAGATCGGGGAGCGCGTCATCAACGATGTGCCTCCGAAGGATCGCGATATTGCCATGGTGTTCCAGAACTATGCCCTATATCCGCACATGACGGTATATAACAACATGGCCTTCGGGCTCAGACTGCGGTCCGTGCCGCGGCATGAAATACAGTCCCGTGTGGAAAATGCCGCCAAAGACCTTGGAATAGCGGACTTTCTGAATCGCCGGCCATCGGCGTTGTCAGGCGGCCAGCGCCAGCGCGTGGCACTGGGGCGCGCCATCGTGCGCCATCCGGCGGTCTTTCTCTTTGATGAGCCGCTCAGCAACCTTGACGCCAAAATGCGCTTAGAAATGCGCAGTATGCTCATGCATCTGCACAAGCGACTTAAAACTACGATGATTTACGTTACCCATGACCAGGTTGAGGCCATGACGCTCGGCGACCGGATCGTCGTCATGAAGGACGGACTAGCCCTGCAGGCGGCCGAACCCTTGACCGTCTACCGGTATCCGGCCGATACGTTTGTGGCCCGATTTATCGGCACGCCTCCCATGAATCTGTTTTCTGGTAAGATAATCAGAAACGGAACCGGTTATGTTTTTAACGGCGAAGCCTTTCAACTGCGCCTTCCGGAACGGATGACAAATAAAATTCAGGGCTGTGAAAATAAAGACGTTTTCTTCGGCATCCGGCCTGAGGCCCTTGTGCACAAGGAGGCGGTTGGCGGCGAGGCGGACGGGGTTATCGGCGGGAACGTGGATGTAACCGAAAAATTAGGCAATGAAGTCATCGTCCATATTGTCTCGGGAAAACATAATTTCCAAATGCGGATGGATTCCGGCTTATTCAGCACCATCAAGCCGCAGATAGAAGTCTGCCCAAAAATTGATCAGGCTCATATTTTTGATGGCACAACCGGTTTAAACCTTACGATCCCCGAATCAGCCGGCGCGACTGCCCATGCCGCCGAACCTAAGCCGACTGACGAGAATTACGCCGGGGAAGAATGATTTATGTCCCGTTCCGCCGGAATATCAAAATAGTTTAACAAAAAAAATGATTGCCGTTAAAGTCTCGCAGATTTCATTGTCCAACATGGGGTTTGTGATTTTCCTCAAAGAGGAACCGGAAGCCGTTGCGCGAAAAGTGCGGAAGGCGAGGCAATTTGCGTTTCATTATTGCCGGATTTTTCGAAAGATTCACTTGTTGGAGTTGAACTGGCCGATGAAAATATTCGGGCATTGGTCAAAACTCTTGGTAATAACGTAAAATTTTATTATTTGTCCGACTTAGTGGTGTAAAAAAAGCTGTTCGGCCAGCGCAAAATCCGGAGCGAGGCTGTGCAGAAACAAATTATCCGGAGGAAATCAGGTGAACGAAATGCATGCAAAATGCCAGAGTTCTTTTAAAAGTCCATATAAATGTCAGGGATTAATGCTGAGGCCGTATCAATTATTATGTGTTGTTTGTTCCCTTGTTCAAAAGGGTCCTTCTGCAAAAAAGATTTCGGACATTTTGGAAGCCGTCCGTAAAAATCCGGATATGCCGATAACGTTGCAATGTAATATCGGGGATGTGTATGTTTACCAAGACCCCGGGCACGACGACGATACGCCGGAAGGAACAGAATACAATCTGAAAAGAGACTTGGACATCCTCCAGAAATTAGATCTGTCCCCCGGGACCACTCTGCCGGCCAGGACTCTTTTAATAAGGCTGATGCGAAAGATCAAGACTGCCCTGGGAATATGCGGATATACTGCCCTGACTTCAGATGCCTGGAAGGGTTGCCCGCGGGCAAAAAGCGGGGACTATGAAAAAGGGGTTGAAAAGGGGATTAGGGCGATTATTCCGCCAAGGAACGATGATGAGATGATGGTGGAAAAAAGGAAATCCGCGGAAGAAATATATCGCAGTTCCAACATTTCCGTAAGGCCGCACGTGATCATGTGTGCCGTAGGTCACTACGGGATGGGCGAAATAATGCCGAATAAAGGCCATAACGTGGTGGAGTTTATTGATGTTATCCGTAAAAAACCGGAAGTTACTGTTACCTTGACCAAGGGCGCCGACTGGATGATTTGCGCTCCCTGTCCCGCCCGCGTTCCTGAATTATCGGGATGTGTTCATGTCCAGGGATGCTGTGGCTTGTCCAACGAATGGAGGGACTTGAATGTGCTTCAGGCAACGGGGTTAACGTATGGAACGACGATGAATGCGAGGGAATTTTTAAGGCTTCTTTTTGATAGAATCCCCACAACTGAAAAAGTCTGCCGGAAAGACAATCCCGTGCATTCGGTTTGGTGGGATCATTGCAGTGTTTACGATGAGCAGGACTATTCCAGGGGAAGGGAAATGCTGATGAATGAATTAAAACTGACGTCTGCAAGCGAGAATAATGAACGTTGATGTTGGGAAAGAGGTTTATAATGATCCCCAATATAACGGATGAGCCTTTTGACATTTGCCTGGCGACAGGTGGAGTCTGTAAAAGCGGTGAAAAATGCGATTGACACATCGTTAAGATGGAATAACAGTCTGAGGAAAAAAAAACGTTCAGCCTTCGTAGCCACTTCGGCGAAGCAGGCAAGTGACCGTCGAAAAATCCGACGACGGGGGTATGGGAAATAAAATCGGATAAAAAACAAGTGACAGGATTTCCTGTCACGGAATCAGGTAAATAGATAAGAGGTTATGATGAGTAATTGGCATATTTTGTTGTCCAGGCTTGACCTTACAGACACCCGGCTGGCCGAGGTAAAGAAGGCTGCGGATACCGGTGACATCTCCAGGGCGCAGGAAACATTGATTCGCCATTTCCGGCAACGGCAAACACCATGCTATTTTTTTAGTGAGGACGAGATGGATAGATTTCATGATCCGGGGGTGGTCACTGAAGCCGACCAAGTGTGCGAGCACTTCATTTACGGCTATGATCTGGGACAACAGATTGACTGGTCCGCCAACCCCACGGATGACACAATCAAGGATCGGGAATGGTTGCTGTCGCTTTTTCGCCACAATTTCTGGCAGAGTCTCGGCCGGGCCTATCGGATAACCCGCGACGAGAAATATGCGCGGGAGTTCGTCGCGCAAGTAAAGAGCTTTATGGCCCGCTGGACGCCTGAGCCGTACAAGCGTGGCGAGACAAAGAAGCTTATCTTCTCCTTCCCCAACTTCCCGTGGCGCCCCATTGACACCGCCATACGCGCCTACACCGTCTGGTTGCCGCTCTTCTACTGCTTCCGCGCCTCGCCCTCCTGGGATGCGGAGGGGTGGGTGTGTTTTCTCAACGGCCTGCACGCTCACGGCGAGATTCTGCGCGCCCACTACACCGATCACCTGGCGTGCTCCAACTCGTGCGCCATGGAATCCTCCGCGCTCTTTCAGTTGGGTGTGATGTTCCCCGAATTTCAGCAGGCGAAGGAATGGAAAGAGATGGGATACCGTCGGCTGGCCCACGAAGTACGGTACCAGTTTGACCAGGACGGCGTCCATGTGGAGCGCACTCCGGTCTATCATTTGGTGGCCGCCAACGCGTTCTTGCAGGCCTATCGCTTGGCCGCGGCCAATAACATGCCGGTTCCGCCCTACATGTTTCCCGTCCTGGAGCGTAGCGCGGAGTTCCTGTTAAAGCTGATGAAGCCGGACTTGTCGTTGCCCATGGTGGGCGACGCCGATCGCAACTCTCTGGCGGACCGGAAAGCGGATTCGGCCGCCTATGAGGGAATGAACCTGACCTTTGATCCACAGGACTTGAACGAAATCAGGAGTTTTTTCCGCACAATGGCGAAGCTCACCGGACGGAGGGATTTCCTTTACCTCGCTTCCTGCCGCAAGGAGGGAACGCCGCCGCCGGAACGTAGCGCGGCGCTTCGGGAATCTGGATTCTACGTGTTCAGAACCGGATGGGAAGATAGAGACTCGTATTTCATGGTGACGGGCACACAGGTGGAAAGGGGCTTGTTGACTTGCCATTCCCATCCCGATGCCGGGCACTTGGAGCTTCAGATTGAAGGCGAAGATGTTTTGATAGACTCCGGCCGCTATCTGTATCCCCCCCTGTATTCCTGCGACACCGAAGATTGGAAATACTTCCGGTCGTCCACACGCGCTCATAACACGGTCGAGGTGGACAGCCTCCCCATCGGCCATGTGCCCGACGACGATTGTGATGCCAGCTCCTATTGCGCCAGCACACAAAGGAGCCGCACGTTCTGCCACCATTTCCAATCAACACCCGAAGTTGATCTGGTTGACGTATCCCACAACGGATACTCCCGCCTGACATCACCCGTCTTCCACCGCCGCCGGGTGATCTTCTTCAAGCCGGGCATTTGGCTGGTGGATGACTGCCTCACGGGTTGGGGGCGGCATCGCTTCGACCTGCACTTTCACTTCGCGCCAGGACAACTGGAGCTTCAGCAGGACCCAACGCCCAGCGCGCGGTTCCATGGAAAGCGTATGGTGGTGAAAATCGTGCCTCTGCTGACGGCGGGGCTTACAGCCCAGACCGTTATCGGCACCGAATCACCCTTTCAGGGGTGGATCAGTTATGGCTATGGCGTCAAAGTGCCCGCGCCGGTGTTGACCTACACCAAGGAGGGGCCGGTACCGGCACGTTTCATCACCGCAATCATCCAAAGTGGTAAGGGCTCGGTCGCTCCAGGCAAGCTGTCCACGGAAACCGAAGCAGAGTTCATAATCCAGGTTGGTGGTCGAGATTGGCGCGTCCAGCTTGCATTGGATGAATGGCGGATTGAAACGAACGGGAATTTTTTTTTCAAGCAAGTATAATGATTGATCAAGAAAAACAAACAGATGGAAAGGATTAACAATGGCTGACTTATCGGTGAAACGATTGGGATTGAGCAACCCGTTTGTAATCGCGGCTTCGCCGGCTACGCATGGCGTCCAGGCGGTACTGAAGAGCGCTCGAGTTAAGCCGGGCGCCATCGTCATGCGCAACCCCCGTCACTCGCGCGGCGGCGGGAATCTTTTCCTCCCTTCCGCCCAAGCGGTGCTCGCGGGCAAGGATGCCATTCAGATCCATGCCTACGGCAAAAGGATCGGCGACTGGTTCGCCTCATTTGAGGAATTTTTTGAGGGCGTCGTTCGGGCGCGTCGGGAGATGCCGTCCGAAGTGCGGCTGTGGGTGTCCATCAGCGCGATGTGGGAGACCATCTCGCATCCTTGGGAGGAGGAATGGGTCAAGCAGGCCAAGGCCGCGCAGGAGGCGGGTGCCGATGCCGTGGAGTTGCACTTCAACACGCCGGGTACGGTGGCCTTGCGCATCTTCGATCTCGGTCGATGGGTGTACGAAGCCACGAAACTCATCAAAAGCAAAGTACGTATCCCGGTGATGGTGAAGTTGCCCGTGGAAGGTTTCGATCCCGTGCTGCTGATGGAAGCCGCATCGCATGCCGGAGCCGACGGCGTCGGCCCGACCGGCCGCTGGCGGGGACTGGTGTTTGACCTCGATCTGAAAATTGGCCCCGCCCGTCCCGGTGGCGGATACAGCGGCACTCAGATTCTGCCCATCATGTGTTGGATCGCGTTCGAAGCTAAGCAGGCCGGTATCGAGACTCCCATGTTTGCCGGCGGCGGCGTGTTCAGCTGGGAAGGCGCGGCCAAGCTGATCATGGCCGGTAGTGACGCCGTGCAACTCGGTTCCATCGCTTGCGGCTTGGGGCCCACGGCCGTGGAGCGCATGACGAAGCAGCTCTCGAAATGGATGGATGAGAACGGCTATCCCGACCTCGACTCTATGCGTGGGAAAGTGCGCGATATGTTTGATCGCATGGCCAAGGCTCCCGAACCGCAGGAAATCTACACCGCCGCGTACAAGGCCACTCAGGTCGCCGCCGCGAAGTGTATCAACTGCGGGATGTGCGAAGACGCCTGCTGGTTTGACTCCATTGACCGGCGGAGCGGCAAAGCCCGGAAAACCGATGCCTGTCTGGGGTGCGGCTACTGCTTCCAAGTCTGTCCGACGGGCGCACTCGCCGTCCCCAGCGACGAGATTCAATCCCGCATCAAGCAAGCGGAAGAAAAATGATACTGCCATCGTAAGATCCGGAACGAGGCTGTACCAAAAAAATTATCCGGAAAAATATTGCATGACGGCGAAAGCCGTCACGGAATCAGGGGGAAATCAATGAAACTAACGGCAATCATATTGATGACGGCATTGTGTTTACCGACATGCCTAACCATGGCCGAGGAAGGCGGGGCTAAGATGCGGGTTGGCGTATTCAGCGAGGAAGGTTTTCCCGGAGGGGCGGGAATAAGACCGTCAGCGTGGTATCAGGATGAATTAAAAAAGCAGGGGTGCGAGGCCGTGGTGTTGAACGCGGCGGATATGAGCAACTCCGACCGGTTGGACCGCAAGGCATTGGACGTGTTGATTTTGCCCAATGGTGAAAATATTCCCTATGAGGCGGCGTATTTAATTCCTAAATTTCTGGCGGAAGGTGGACATCTTGTCACAACGCGCTTGCCGTGGAACGGCTACATAAGCGATCCGGCGGGCACATCCAAATGGACAAAAGCGACTATTACCTGGCGATATCCGATGGACTGGCAGATACGGTTTCTGCCGTGGAAATCGGCGCAACGAAGCCTGAAGGCTGAGTTGAAAATAAACACAAACCTGATGGCATCAGTCAGCGCGCGGTTGCCGGCAACCGCCGGGCCATTGAAGGGGAGCATGGGCTTGCCGGATAGGCTGAACATGTTCACTTCCTGCATTGTCAATGGAACGAACGAAAACCGCGACTTTACCTGTGGCGGCGACAATATGGAAACGGCGGCGAATATCATTTTGCCGGTTTATTGCCTGCCGAGCGGGGAACCGACCGATTTCTTGGCGTATAGGTATCACAATAACTATTACAATGGCGGCACGTTAGTGCATCTGGGGCAGGTTGGCGAGTCGTTGATGAAAGGGGACAAGGCCGGGGATATCCTATGGAGTTGTTTGAGATTGTGCGCTGAAAAATATCCCGGCGAACAATCGGCAGAGTGGTATGGACGTTTGCTCGGTGTCCAGCGGAAAACAAGCGAATATGGGAAGGTTTTTGTTGATGCCTTTTACAAGGCGCGGGATGGGATGACGGCTGCGTTTTATGCCGGAAAAAAGGAAGCGTATTACGGTACGGAAACGAGAATGCGTGGCTTAATGAAGGGACTGGAAGCGGTGATAAAAGAAAAGCAGGCGCTGGACAAATTGATGGTGGACGGCACGGACATGACCGGGCAGGATTTTCGCAGAACGGCATTACTGGGAAGAATTGAAATGGAGAAAGAAAGATGTGCTGAAACGGTTACGGCCGTAGACAGATTACCTGTTGCCATTAAAGAACCGAAGAAGGTAGAAGTCCGGCATGAACTGGGCGGGATACCGGTGGAAGCCGGGATAACCTATATCGGATTATATGGATTGCGAACGGACATGCTGCAGACCATGAAGGAGTTGGGATGTAATGTCTGGACATTTCAGTGGCATGCATTTTTACCGTTTATGGAGTCTCCCCTGGCAAAATCACTAATGGAAGGTGTTAGGATACAAATACGCACTGGACATTTTAAAGAAGTGTGCATAGAACAAGGAATACTGGATGTCTTAACCGGGCAGGTCAAAGAAACCCCGCGTGAGACGCGCCGGCCGGAGAACCTGGAAGGGAGCATTAGATGTTTGACCGAGAACTGGAAATCATTTCCCATGATTCGGTATTGGGGCGGTACTGAAGGGGGATTAAGATGCTCATATTGGGGCGAGCAGGCGCGGGAGGAGTATATCACGCATCTGAAAGAAAAATATGGCAAAATTAGCCGGCTTAATGAACGCTGGCTGACGGCGCTTACGAATTTTAATGACATTAAATTAATAACGCGCCAACCAGAAACGGAATCCGAACACGCCAATTGGGAGGATTGGAGAAAGTTTCGTGAATTACAGTTGTTCAAGTCCTATGAGGCGGGTTACAGACTTTTTAAAAAATACGCGCCAAACACACTATATGGGTCATGTATTTCAACCGGAAGCCGAAATTACCCGATGTATGGGGTGGATTATTATGAGTTATCAAAAGCCCAGGATATCCTCGCGACAGACGGCACCGCAATACCGGTGGGCTTTGAATGGGTATATCTGGATTTGATTGCCGATGGTAAAAAGGTGTGGACGATGGAATGGGGCGCTTTTTACAATCCGCCAGCCGATATTCTTGATGGGCGAAAAACTTTGAGGGGGCAATTGTGGCAGGAGGTCAGCGGAGGGCATATCGGGATCAATTGCTGGTTTTGGCGTTGGCCTGGATTCCGCGCGAATTATGTGGATACGACAGGTTTGCCAACGCAATACGGGTGGGAGTTAAAGCAGTTGGTGTCGGATTTCCGGAAATTTGAGCACATTCTATTGGATGGAAAACGGGCCGACCCGGAGGTCAGGATATTGTTTTCCAACACAACCAAGAGTCACGATCAGGCATGGAAACCCCGGGGAGCGGGGGGTACGTTTTCTTTGCATCAAACCGTTGTGGACAGTCTGTATGGCCGCTTTATGAAGCTTCACCTTTCGGCGCGAGTATTGGACGAGGGGGCGTTAAGGGACGGGGCGGATTTAAGCAAATGCCGACTGCTGATAGTTCCGCAGGCGCAGTATTTATCGCGGGAAATTCAGGACAAACTGCTGGATTATGCTCGGGCCGGCGGATGCCTGGTGATTGAGGGGTTGAGCGGGAAATATGACAATTACGGGAACAGTTCCAACAACATGTTCAGGGCATTGGGAGTGGTGCCGGGAACAGTGCGGGCAAAAGAGTCGCAATTGCCGGATGATGTCACGTATTTGACACGAAACAAGCGGTATGAGGAGCAGTTTTATGCGCCAATGGCGGTTGAAGGCGGAAAGACGATGTTAAAATACGTATCCGGCGAACCTGCGCTGGTAAGCATGGAATTGGGCAAAGGAAAAGTTGTCGTGAGCGGGCTCCCGTTCAGTCTGGAACAGACCGGCATGAGCTCAACCGATGGCAAAGCTCTTTCGTTAATCATGGGAGAGATATTTAAAGAGACGGATTATATGCCGAAATATCAATGTAATGACGAAGCGCTTGTTTTGCGGGAATGGGAATACGAAAACGAATTATACCTGGTCTGCGCGTATCCGGCGGGGAAGGAGCTAGCGAATCAGTTTGAGATGAAGGTTCGCGGAAATTGGGAGGTGGAAGATTATATGCTTGGAGTGAAAGTCCCGGTGAAACAGGATGGGACGTACACCAGGTTTGAAGGCGTTATCCTGTCGCCAGGAGGACGCGTATATCGCCTGAAGTCAAGGATCATGAGCAAACCTGTGGTGCCTGTCCTGAGCACGACCGAAGGGAACGAAACCGAAGCAGTCGAAGTACCGGCAAATGGACGGCAAAATAAAGCGATCATTAACCGTATAAAGACTGATCAGCCAAAAATATCTGATGATAAAAACAAGTCCCTGCAAGCTAACCAGCAGAGAAAGCTTCCATATAAAGGCGAGATACAACAGCAGGACGGTGAAATTGAGATGGAAGGATACAAATTGCGCGTAGCTGTTGTCAGCGGCCATGGGGAATGGATCGAGAAAGGAAAAGTTTTTCTGACAGTTCAGCGCGGAGACGAGGAACGAAAACAGGAATTGAAGGTTGGGGAGAATGCGCTGTATATATTTCGGGATGAAGCGCTTAAGGTAAAATGCGAAGCCCATTCCTACAACTATCCGGAAGGGGCGACCGTGGCGATAGATGCAATTGAACGCCCGAAACTGGAGTCGGTGTGCGTGGGAATAACGAACGGCGACGAGAAGGAGCTTTCAAATGGAATGATAAGCCTGAAGGTTCTGCCGGACAAAGGCGGAAAGATTGTTGAATTAAAGACCTATCCGGAGGGAATTAATAATATTGCCCAGGGAGGAATCAAGGAAATGGACAGCAGATGGCCCGGCAATTTAATAAATCAGCATTTTGCGGTTGAAAGTGAAACAACGACAACGAACGATTATTGCCTTGTGCTTGGGATGGAAAATGTTACCAGCGAAGGGTTGAGAGAACGCAAGGAACTGCATCTAAAGAAAGGGATGGCATGGGTGGGCGTCAATATTGAACTCCGAAATGAAGCCGACGGGATGTGGGAAGGATTGTTCATGATGCATCCGGAGTTGAATATTGGGGGCATGGCGGACAATGACACGTTTTATGTGCCGGAAAAAAATGGAATTTCGGCAATTCAATACGGCAGCGGCGCTTATACTTTAAATCCTGCCGAGGGATGGGCGGCCTGTTGTGACACGCAGGAACGTCTGGCATACGTGAGTAAATTCAATTTGAACGAAGTAAAGACGGTATATTTGTGGTTTGACACCAGTTTTTATACCATGGAGCTGTGGAGCCGGGAGGGAATTCAGTTGAAAAGCGGCGAAAGTCTGCGAATGAATCATGAAATTTACATAGTGAAAGGCGTAAGCGGTGTGGGTGGTTTTAACGGGGGCTGGGTGGGTAATCTGATAATACCGGCCGGAAAATGGCATCAGAGCAGGAAGATGAAGGTGATATTGGAACTTGGAAACGCTTCCCTGGAAAAGCAGTCCGTGCAGATACGGGTGGCTTTGCGGCAAGGGAGCAAAGAGGTTCGGACGTATTATGATGGGAAAGCGGACGTGAGTTATGAAGGGGGATTGGGAAAAGAGATTGAGGCCAGCTTTGAAGGTCTGGCGGTGGGGGATTATGAACTGGGAGCGCAAATCGAGAAGGATACGGGAACGATATTGACCATTCGTAAAAACATAAGCTTATTTGGAAAAAAACTGGAGGATGATCGCGCTGCATGCGCAGACTATCAGCAACGCCTGGATGCCTATAAAAATAACCAGAAAGTCACGATGGAAGAGAAATTTAACGCCACGCAAATATTCGAGGAACTGAAGGCGGCGGTGGAACGGCAGGATGATGAGACAATCCGGCAAAAATACGAAGCGCTGGAGCGGATATTAGATCGTTCCGTTAAGATATGACACATACTTGCGGAGAAGATGAAGCGAGTCAAGCGGCAAGCGAAGCCGGACAAGGGCTCGTTAAAAAATAACATGGAGTATTATTATATATTGGGAGCGATGGTATAGTTCCAATCACCGTGAAAATCATGCGGCGATAGTCGGAGTTGTTGCATTTGTTCATCGGACATTTTTACTGCCTTTGGATAATGATGGGTATCGAGAATACAATGTACTTTCAACCCGGTACTGGTTCTCATGTTGGCAATCATATTGACTATGGCGGCACGAGTATAAAGTGGTTTGCCGCGCCAGTTTTGTGTTATAAACGAGAAAGACGATGCTCGATTTTATTCCATTTGCTTGTGCCGGGCGGAAAATGACATACATGAATCATCAATCCGGTTTATTGGCAAACCGTTGGATCTCTGGCGTGGCGGATCGGCTGGCAACAGACAATGCAGGAAGCCCGAGTCGTAAAAAACGGCGCGAAATGCCGCCTACGATTCCAAAAGAATGAAACAAAAATTGACAAAATTTGAAGAAAGAATACATTGTTATTCAACAAAAGACTTTTGCAATCGACTCAACTGACTCCATTCAATCTTCGTAGGGAAGTTTATGAAACGATTACTAGTAATTAGTATCGGAATGTTATTTGCAGGAAATTGTATGGCGGTGGGTATTACGTATTACGTGGCGACTAACGGCGCCAATGTCTCTCCTTACACGAATTGGGCGAACGCAGCCGTCACTATTACAGCGGCGGTGAGCGCGGCGACGGATGGGGACACGGTGCTGGTGTCAAACGGAGTTTATTCCACGACGCCGGGAAGCCATATTATTCTGGATAAAGGCATAACGCTAACCAGCGTCAATGGATATGCGCATACAATAGTTGCTGGCAATCAGCCGCCGACCATTTCTAACCGGGTGTTTTATTTAAATCATACCAATGTTGTTGTGGATGGATTCTCGATTACAAATGGTTACAGTGATCTGGGTGGTGGTATTTACTTATCACGAGGAACTGTGAGGAACTGCCTTATTACGGGTAATATACCGGCTGGCGGAGGGAATAGACTTGGTGGCGGCATTTTTATGCCAAACACAGTGGGTTATTATTCAAACAGATTGGTTGAGAATTGCACAATCGAATACAATATTGGCATCCAATCTCAGGGCGCCGGAGTGTATGGACTACAAGGGGGACAGTTTATTAATTGCATTATTAGAAATAATCTGTGTCAAAGCTACGGTGGGGGAATAGGAATGTCTGGTCAAGGGTGGTTCTTAAAGAATTGCCTGATATACAACAATCAAAACACACATTCATCATACGATGGCGGCGGAATATATGTTGGTGTCACTAATTCAACGATTATCAATTGCACGATTGTCAGCAACTATTCAGCGAGATTTGGCGGCGGGGTATATATTGCAACACTCGTGGATACCAACACGTTTATCAACTGCATTATTTACAGTAATGCCTGCGCCAGCGGTAGTTCCACGAACGGGAATATATATGACAGCCGGTACCCAACGAACAGTTCTCCGATATTTTCCAATTGCTGTTCAACGAGTAACCGGACATTTCATGCAAACGAAAACAATAATATTACTAATGAACCTCTAATATCAGATTGGAATGGTCTTAATTATCGTTTACAAACGTGTTCGCCGTGTATAAACGCGGGAGTTAATCAGTCATGGATGAACAGCGCAGTCGACCTTGATGGCCTTCAGCGAATCCGTTATGGCACGGTGGATATTGGTTGCTACGAATGTATTATGCAGGGAACCATTTGTCGTTTTTATTGATCCACTATTAATCAGTGGGCATTTACGCTTGACATTCTGTTGAGAAAGGTAAGCGCCCGGCGAAGCCATCTTTGGTAGCGTCAAAAATTTTTCGTACTTTCAAAAGGCAGTATGTCTGTCGCAAATCGGGAATAAATATTCGCAATTCGCGGTAGTGCGCACCGGCCCGTTATGCTAAGAATCCAAAGAAATGACCGCGAATTTTATTCCGTCAATGGAGGTATAACTGATGAAAATGTGTCTTTCCGCCCGTATAGTCGAACAGAGCGTGCCGCACATGCCATTATCGGATTTTCTGCGGCTAGCCAGAGATTGCGGTTATGACGGGATAGGATTACGCTCTTGGCAGATACCGGCCAAACCTGACAAACGCGAACTTAACCATCTTGCCCTTCAAGTGGCGGATTCGGGCTTGACGGCATGTTCCATCACCACGGACTTGGAACGTCTGCCGGAAGCGGTTGCCGTGGCCCGTTGTCTGGGAACATGGGTAATACAGGTCGGTACTAACGTCGGCACACTGGCCGCGCATCTTGATCAATTGGACGCCGATATGCGCATTGGGCCGCAAATGCATACCGGCGGGATTTACGAACAGATTGCATCCGCGGCCCAGGACCTGACGACAGTCTCAGACGCCAGAATCGGCGTCATTGTTGAACCTGCCAATTTAATGCTTGCCGGCGTGCGCAACTGGGAAAAAGAAATTTGGCAACCTATTGCCAACCGAATCATCGGCTGTAATATTCAGAGTGTTAAAGTCGGCGAAGGGACATCAGAAGTACGCCTGCGAAACGGATCAATCATGCACTACCAAAGGAAGCTCTTTTCTGAAAACAACCATGCGGATTGGCCGGGTTTTTTTGCCTCATTACGCGAAGCGGGTTATGACGGCTTTGTCAATGTAACTGAACCCGCCCGGGACGACATGCCGATCACCGATTTGGCGTGGTCCTGCGCCGCATATCTAAGACAGTTCATCCCGGTTGAAAGTGAAAAGGATGAGGCACAACCATGAATCGTCCTTTGCGTACGTGTATTATCGGCATCTCCGGGTATGGCGTCACTCATTACCAGGCGCTGTTGCAACAGGTTGACGAGGGGGAAATGCTAATTAAAGGGGCCACCGTTGTTAACCGGCATGAGACCGAAGAACAATGCGCAAAATTGGAGTCACTTGGGGCCGAAATTTTTACTGATTATCAGGCCATGTTTGCAAAACTCTCCGGCGGGATTGATTTTTGTTTTATCCCCACCGGCATTCCGTTCCATGCCCCCATGACGACGGCCGCCCTCCGGGCGGGCGCCAATGTGCTCGTCGAAAAGCCACTGGCCGGTGCGATTCAGGATGCCCTGGCCATGCAGGACTGTGAACGCGAAACCGGACGCCGGATTGCGGTTGGTTACAATTACGACTCCATAGCACAATTTAGACAGTAGCAAAAATATCCTGCACATTTTGCGCAGAATATCTTTGCTAACTGTTGTTTCGGCCATATTTAATGGGCATGAAACAAGACGCAAGGAAATTGAGCAGGCAATCGCTGACGGACTTGCGCAATCGCCGCGCCCATTGCGCCAGAAAGATCATCATGGCCTTGGTGTATGGCCGCTTGCCTTCGTCCCATGGCATCGCTTCAACTTTGATGCCGTCCGTGGGGGGGATTAAAGGAAAGCGACCGGATCAAAGCCCGCAAGCTCGGCGAAAAACTGGTTGCTGAAACAAGAAAATACCAGGTTGTCCCCCAACAGGCGTGAATACTACTTTCAAAGTCGGCATCCGCCTTTACATGGCGTTTGAACACAATCGCCGCCTGATGGAAGGCATCCTTCATTATATCCACGGCGGCGCGCAGTGGCAAATCACCGCCAATCCTTTTTCCAGTCATCACTGGCCAGGAATTTTGAAGGAATGCGATGGCGCCATTGTCCAAATCTACGCCCCCCCCCTGACCAAGATAGCCAACGCCCTGCGCATCCCCGTCGTGAGCGTGGTGAACAGCGCCTTCACGCCGGACTTGCCCTCCGTTATCAATGACGACCTTGCCGTCGGTAAAATGGCGGCGGAATATTTACTGGGCCTGAACTGCCGCGCCTTCGGCTTTGTAGGTTTTTACTATCCCCGCATGTGGTCGCACGAACGCGGCGCCGGCTTTGTTGAACGCCTGGCCAAGGCCGGACAGAAATGCAGCCTGCTGGCGCCATTCGGGAATTGCCGGGCGCCTTCATTTAATTACTCCTGGACGGTGGCTGGTTTAAAATCCTGGTTGAAATCATTGCCGCCACGCACCGGCATATTTGCCGCCACCGATTTTGTGGGCGTCATGGTCATTGACGCCTGCCGCGAGTTTGGATTGGCCGTGCCGGAGGACATTGGCATCATCGGCGTTGATGACAACGTCATGCTCTGTGAAATGGCGCGCGTACCGCTGACCAGCATTGCCACCGACGCCCGCCGGCTCGGATTTGAAGCCGCGCGCCTCCTGAACCTGATGATGAAAGGCAAAACTCCCCGCCGGCGCCAGCTGAAACTGCCCCCGCTGGACATCGTTGTCCGTCGCTCAACCGAATTTTTCGCAATTGACGATCCGGCCCTGGCAAGGGCGATGCATTTTATCGCCGCCAATTGCCATAGACAAATCAGCGTCCGGGACATCCTCAAGGACACTCCGTTGTTGTGCCGGCGAAACCTTGAACGGCGGTTCCGCAAAAAGCTGGCCTGTTCAATCCATGACGCCATCATCCGAGCGCGGATTGACAAGGCCAAACGGTCGCTGGCGGAAACCAACCGGGACATGGCCACCGTGGCCGAACTGGCCGGCTTTTCCGACGCCAAGAAACTCGGCGAGCACTTCAGCAAGGCCACGGGGTTCACCCCCACCGCCTACCGCAAACGCTGTTCGTTGCCATGATTTTAAAAGAGCAGATCGAGGAATATCGGGCGTTGCTCTTCAAGCCGAGCAGGAATGGAGCTTCCGGCAAGGAGAAAACCCCCGTGCGTGTTCCCAAGAAGCGCGGGGCGCCGAAAGGGCATCCTGGCAAGACGCGCCGTAAGCCGGAACGGGTTGACGAACAGGTGGATGTATATTTGGAGAAATACCACAGACCAAGGTCACCCGTTTTCGGCATCATTTTTATTACTGTCGCCACTGCCAGGAGATCGTCTATGGTCAGGGGGAAGGCGAAATGCCCGGCAGTTATATAGGGCCATTGGCGAAAAGTCTGGCAGGCTGGCTGCGTTATCAAATGCATCTGTCTTATCGTCAGATACGGCGTCTGTTTCACGAGATGTTCAGATTGGATTTCAATCCGAGTTCAGCGCCGGGATTTGACCGGCAGATTCGTTGTCGTGGCGATCCGCTTTATGAACAACTCAAAAAGCTGCTTCCAGAACAGGCTTTTGCGCATCTGGACGAGACGGGCTGGCGGAAAGAAGGGATAAATCACTGGTTATGGTGTTGCGCGGCCAGGAAGGCCGTAGTGTTTCTGATCTACCGCCGACGCAGTGGCGAGGTGGTTACCGGCCTGCTCGGCAAGAAGTATAATGGCGTGCTGATCAGTGATTTCCTGGCTGCCTATAATGGCATCAAAAGCCGGAAACAGCGCTGCCTGGTTCATCTTTTGCGCCTGATCAAAAAATGGCAAATGCGATTTGCCGGAGACAGGAAGCGCAGGGCCTACTTTGTCGCTTTTAAAAGGCTGGTCAAAGCCATTGTTGCGTTCAGCAAAAAGATATCTGAAAAAGCCGGTCTTACCCCGGCCGATCTGATGGCGCGGCTGCGTCGGAAGTTATCCAAAAGCTTACAACACCCAAGAGCTGACAAGTTCAGGATCAAGCTGCGGAAAATGATTAAAGAGTTGACCACCTGCCTGGAGGTCCCGAAAGTCTGCGCGCACAATAACAGGGTGGAGCGGCTATTACGCGGCAGTGTTATCATGCGCAAGGTCACCTTTGGCAATCGTTCGGATAATGGCATCCGCAACCATGAGGTCATTATGAGTCTGATTGAAACCGCCAAGATCCATAATACCGATCCCTTGCGTCTCCTGCATCTGCTCCTGACCAATCCGGACCAGGCCGCTGCTCTCATCCTGCCGAATAAGCTCCCTGTCGGTTGACGCCGGATAAAAAATGCGGCCTTTTTCGCCCGCCGCGCCACCCAAAAAATCAGCCGCCCGCCCACTTTCGCTTAAATCGGCTAAACTATTACCAAAATTCGTTCAATATGAGCTGCTTGTGCTTCCGTCCGGCACGTTGATATCGCGGCCAGATCCGCTTCAGGTATTCTTTTCTGCTTCGTTGACTCATGGCTTTCATCCCTCCTTTTTCGGTGTCTTTTATCTTGAGTCAATTCGCTGTGATAACGCCCTTGATTTTATCGCGGAATCTTTGTACAAACGAGTTCATGCGCCGTCCTCCTATGATGGATTTCTTTTATGCACCCATAACATAAGAGATCAACGGCGCATTTCCACTTTATTTCGAAAGAGGCAACAGACAAAGTCTGAACTCGGGCATATTCGCCGGAGGCGGAGATGCCCGATGCAAGCGTGGGGCGAATTTGGCTTCCGCTTTGGCGGATTCTCCGCCTGAAGCGGATCCGCTGCTGCGGAGAAAAAGCAAGGCCAGCTTGGGCCGAATACGGGTGCGCCGCTTGAAGCGCTATACTGGTGTATGCGCAAACGCGGGAAACCCGCAGGCGGCCCAAGATCGCCGCAGCATTTTTCGAACCAAATTCGCACCACATTCGGAAGGGAGCATTAATAGCATTGGGTTGCGGGCATAGGCCCGCTTTGGGCTTTGATGATGAGTCAGGAGAAGGAAATGAAATCCGGCACGCCAAAGATTCCAAACCGCTTTCATTTTGTATTCGGGCTGCAAGAACAGAACGCCCCTTTTCACCTGGTGTTTTATCTGTGCCTCAAATCCTGCCTGGAAGTGAACCGGCCGGACGCCGTCCATGTTTATTACCATCACCTTCCGTACGGAAGATACTGGGACTTGATCCGCGACCGGGTCACGCCGGTTTGGATCCCGCTGGACACACCGGTCACGCGCTATTCCTACAGGCAGCGCAAACTGAATCAGTTTCGGTACGCCCATGAAAGCGATTTCATACGGCTGGAAAAACTGTTTGAACATGGCGGCATCTACGCGGACATTGACACCATCTTTGTCCAGCCCATCCCAAACTCCCTGCGGGAAAAACCATTCGTGTTGGGCCGCGAAAACGATGTGTTGGACGAGAAAAGCAATGTCTTGCAGCCCTCATTATGCAACGCGTTTATTATGGCGGAAAGGAACGCCCGTTTCGGACAAATCTGGCTGGAGCGGATGTTTGCCAACTTTGACGGCACCTGGAGCAACCATTCCACCCTGTTTCCCGCAAGACTCGCGCAAGCGCACCCGGAACTCATCCACATTGAACCCCAATGCACTTTCTACAAGCATATGTGGACCCGTAAGGGCCTGCGCGATTTGCTTGAAGGCTGCGACCCGGACATTGACGGCGTGGTCAGCATGCACCTGTGGGCGCACATGTGGTGGAGACGCCGCCGGTTGTTGCGCGGACCGGGGGTCCACGCCGACGTTCTGACGGAGTCGTATATCCGGAATGCGGATACGACGTACAATCTGCTTGCCCGCCCCTATTTGCCGGAGCCGCCGATCGTCTACGTGCCGGCGTCTGAAAAAAAGAAAACGCCCCCATCTTTCAAGAAAAACGTGAAGGAACTTCTGAAAATGGTGCCGTTCCTGATGAAAATCAGGAGAAAATTTTACCGGTGGCAGATGGCGAAGGCCGACAGATTCCTGGCGCGGTTTTTTGCCTCAAAGCAGTGGAAAATCGTCGTGCAAGTAGGCGCCAACGACGGCGTTGTTTGCGACCCGTTGCGCCGTTTCCTGGAGGAGCCCGGCCGTTACCGGGCGATTCTAATCGAGCCAATCCCGTATTATTTCGAAAAACTCAGGAAACTCTACGAGAACCGCGGCGACATATCCGTTATCAACGTCGCCATCGGGGCGGAGGAAACGGAAAAACGGATGTATTTCATTCCGCCGGATGTCGCCCAAAACATGAACGGCGTGGGACCGCAGGACTACTGGGCGCACGGCCAGGGCTCATTCGATTATGAAACGATCGCATATTGGATCAGGCATAATTCGTCCCGCGGCAGGGAATATCGGGAAAATATTCCCCGTTATATGTCCTCGATCGCACACCTCGATGTTCCGGTAAAGCCCCTGAAGAATTTAATCCCCACGGACGGGAACGTGCTGCTTGTCGTTGACGTGCAGGGCGCCGAAGAGGAAGTGCTGCGCGGCATGGACTGGAGGCATCCGCCGGAATATATTATGCTTGAAGACGATCTGGACCAGACCGCCCGGTCGATCCGCCTGCTCTATTATCATGGGTATCGTTACGTCTGCGGAACCTACAACAAGATTTACAGGCGTTCGGCGCGAAGGGCGGATGGCTCAGCCGCTACACGCGAATCAAGCGGTCTGTTGAGACAATTGAAAAAGCGCTTTTCTTCCTTCATCTTCCTTGATTGGCATAGTTGACTCAACCGGCATCCGTTTTTTGTGGTGACGGCGGGGCGCCAATAATTGGAGTGAAGTTTTCTATGATACAAATATCCGCCAAGCATGTCGCAAATTGTGCGAATCAGGAATCTGGCGGCGACAGCGGGCGGGAATAACAATTTTTCGCGGGGGGTATTCAATGTTTTCCAGCATGCGAACTTCGCCCGCATCTGGTCCGTCAGCGTGGTTTGCAAAATTCTGTCAACCACGGGATATTCCCCCTGTATCTGACGTCTGCCGATTGACTGCCTGACGTATCTCCTTATCGTTTCCGAAAGCGAAGATGATTCCAGGTGGTAAATTTTCGCATGGGAGCAGACGACAATTTTTCCCTGGCCGATAACCCCGCTAAGCCACCGGTCATCATGGATAATATCGCGCGGCATCAGATCAACCCCCTGCCCCGCCATCAGCCCGGACAGTTTGGAATTGTCAATCAGGTAGCCGGCACCGACCAGCGAAGGATATTTCGGCGGCTCATCGGGATTCGACGCTCCCAAACCGAGAAAATTACCCGGCCCTGCGAGAGGAATAACCCTGCCGCCTGCGGCAATCGCATGGGGCGTGTCCTTCAGCGTGCGATATAACAGGGAAACGGCGTTTTCAGACAGGATCACGTCGCCGTCCATGAACATGATATAGCGGCGGGAAGCGGCCGACCTGATCAGGTTCCATGCGTTCGGCTTTCCCCGGGGCGCCCGGATGAGCCGAAGCCGTGGATTACTTGCAGCCAGTTGCAGCACTATCTCCTCTGTATGGTCGGCGCATCCGTTGGCGCAAACTATTATTTCCGGCGGGAAAATATCCTTTTGCGCCAATACGGAAGCGATTGCGTGCGCGACCGATGCTTCCTCATTGTAACAGGGAATGCCTACGGTAATGTTGTCTGCCATGAATCTATTCGTCCAATGATGACACTCTGCTCCATTTGGCATTTAACGGCTACAAGAATGCCAAATCGGCAAAAATACGACAAGACCAAACTGCACCTGAACGAACCGCGCGTCCGACAAGGCGGTAGGTTGACAAGCGGGGATCTGAGTGTTATTTTACATTGAAATCCTCGAAAACGACGCTGAACAATGCGCCAGATGAAACGCGACACTGATTTGCATTCATATTCCAGCAAGATGGGAAGGCGGCCGGCAAGGAGGAAGTTTGTTTCATGACTGGAAAAAACGGCAACCGGCTGTATAGCGAGGTCCGCGGGAAAGGACTCTTCATAAAAAAAGCCGCGGAAGTTGGGGTGTTTTATCCGCAGACCTCGAACATCGCGGATTTTATCGAAGATGGCATCCCCTGTTTGCTTGTGGAACCCGACCCCGTTTCCCTGGAAAAAATAGGAGCCGCATTCGGAAACAGGAAAAACGTAACGGTTTATCCACTTGCCATAGCCGACGCAAACGGCAGACTCGAGCTGGTTCAAAAAGGCGCGTCAACTTTCGCGCGCAATCTGCCGCGCAGTCCCACCCTGGTCAACGACGGGTACACGCCAAAAGCGGAAGACGTCTTTTCCGTGGAAGCCGTGACGTTTGACCGCATTGACCCCGGTGACATAGATTTGCTCAGCCTGGACATCGAGGGCGGCGAATGGTTTGCGATCAGGCACATGAAAAGCAGGCCCAAGGTCATTTCCGTAGAGACCCACGGAAACCGATATCGCAATTTTTATCTCAAGGAAATCGACGCATGGATGCGGAACAACGGATACCGGCAGTGGTACAAGGATGAATCCGATACGGTTTACTCCCGCCGGCGCTCGGCGGACGTAACCATCCGTGAAAAATTGGCGCTCGAAATGGTTTCGGCCGGCATCCTTATCCGCAGAATCCGCGGCACAATCAGACAAAAACTGGCGATGCGGCGGAATTGCCAGATGATACCGCACGCGGAGCGGTAGGCCGCCAGGCAAATCATTGGATCGGACTTGCGATCACGCCGAATCGATACGGGAGAGCAACACCATGCATTTCCCGGTCGTCATGTCACATACATACGGATCGGCAAATCCGTCTCCATCCATGTCCGCGGCCGCAAAGCCGGGACCTCCCAGCAGATTGGGAAACGTGAATTCGAGGTAAAATCTCAATGGAAAATATTCTTGACTCGCAAAAACTTTTTCGAGATATCTATCAGCGGCAGTTTTGAACTTTGCCATTTCAACAACAATATTACAGAGGGGATTCATTGAGAACACATCATTATTTCGTCGGTTTCTTGTCAATTGTCACGGTCATGGTTTTGTCAGGATGCGAGGGCGGCGGAGATGGCGCCTCATATAACACCGGACGCGAGCACTCCGCATATGAAGCGGCATATTATACCAACGACACCGACACCTCTTCGACGGATACGGAGACCGATTCGTCCACTGACGACGCGTCCACAAACACGGCGCCCACCAACACGATCGGCACGGTGCTGAACGATGATCCGAACTGTAATCTTGTGGTCAAGTACAATGACCGTGACATAGCCAATGAAGGACAGGTTCACTACGTCAAGCGAGTCCTTACCTCAGATCCGTTCGATTCGGCAAACCCGGTATGCGTCCAGTACAATGACACTCAGACCGGGGAGGTGACCGTGTGGAAGGACCAAAGAAGCACAGGACGACGGGTGGACATACTGCCGAGCGATCGCGGCATTGACAAGGTCGTGGTGTGGTACGAGTAGATGAGTAAAAACCGCCTTAAACAGCTTCGTGCGGCACTGGCGCAAATCGAGGTCATCCCGGGCCAGCCGGCATTGAACACCGAAAGAATGCTGAAGGCCGTTGCGCTGGCAAAACGCAAAAAAGCCGGGCTGATCGTTTTCCCGGAATTGTGCATCCCGGGATATCTCATAGGCGACAACTGGGAACGCGAAGCTTTCCTGCGCGAATGCGAAACCTGCGGGGAAAAAATACGCAGGGCATCCAAAGGCATCACGATCGTCTTCGGCAACGTCGCCATGGATTGGGACAGGAAAAACGAGGACGGCAGGGTCCGCAAATATAACGCCGTTTTCGCGGCCCATGACAAAAAATTCATCGGTCCGGCCAATGGAAAATATGATTTTGTCATCAAGACTCTTTCACCCAATTACCGCGAATTCGATGAAAGCAGGTATTTTTATGACCTGCGCAAGCTGGCGCTTGAACTGGGCAAAAAACCGGAAGAACTGATCGCGCCGATAATGGCAGGCGGATTGAATCTGGGCTGCGTGCTCTGCGAAGACGCCTGGGACGGCAATTACGCTCTCTCGCCACTGCAGGTCCTGGCCGGGCAAGGGGTGGAACTGATCGTCAACTGCAGTTCATCACCATTTACCCTGAACAAAAACCTGCGGCGCAATAAAATTTTTTCCGAACACTGTCGCAAACAGGGCAAACCGCTGATCTACGTCAACAACGTCGGCATTCAGAACAACGGCAAGACCGTTTACACCTTTGACGGCTCCTCATGCGTCTACGACGCCAACGGAAATTCCCTGCAACCGGGAAAACGGTTTGAGGAAAATCTTTCCATTATCAATATTCCACTCGACGGAGTCAGTTGCAAAAGTCTTTTCGGAACCCACCCCGGCCTTCGGCCACCCCTCCACGGGAGGGGAACCCAAGAGATTACGGGACAAGCTGTTATGATCCCCTCCTTGGAGGGGTACGCGAAG
>Ga0074199_1000416_pt1 | contig 70488 bp, 60 predicted proteins | sample EPASupsiteSAE347_FD_64528 | JGI IMG/M metagenome (GOLD analysis project Ga0074199, IMG submission 64528) | Bioremediated contaminated groundwater from EPA Superfund site, New Mexico - Sample SAE3-47 | ecosystem: Environmental > Aquatic > Deep subsurface > Groundwater > Contaminated ... | reverse complement strand
TTCTCTGCGTTTCCTCGGCGTCCTCTGCGTCTCTGCGGTGACACATAAGCTCCGTGTTAGGCATGTCCCGGCTTATGTGGGTAGCCCCCTTTCAGGGTATGAAACCGAGGTGCGTCCTCCCTTACCGGGGTGGCGCTGTCGCTGAGCCGGGGCTGATTTATGAAGCCCTTTCAGGGCAAAAAACACTGTCGAAGATCATTTGGACGGATACACCCAAAAAGGGCCATACATCTTCTCAATGGGGTTATCGAGCAAAATCTCATCAAAAATGATGCCGTCAGCGAAGGAAAGGTTGCTACTGAAGTACGTCATCACTTTATTGATATGATCACCTTGAGGTCCATTTTGAGGAAGGGAAAGGAAATCAGTGGCTGGCTCATAACCACTGGCGCACAATGTACCATTACAAGTGGGTGGAGGGGTCCAGTATTTCATCGGCTCAATTGCATGGGAGCCAGCAGAAGCGCCTGGGTAATAAGACAAATGACACCTCTGCAATATGAGATTGGTGTTTCCGTTTAGTGATCTCCAATTCTTGCGTGGCCCGTTGACTTCGTAGTTCCCGAAGCCTGGGTCGGGTTGAAGATCCACGGAGTTCACAAGCAGTCTATCTGCGTACCTCACCTCGCAGTTGGAGCCATTCCATGGGTCATTGTCCTGATTTGGCCAGGCAAACGAAAGAACGCAATGATTGGGTACCGACATGATTTTTCCTCCTTTGTTGGTTTTCCACATTTATTGGTTAAATTCATAGTCTTTTCGATCTATCAGTGGCCTTACGAGTTCATGTCGACTACGGATATTCTGTGGATCGTTTAAATCCATTGTCAACAAGAAATATTGTTTCAATAGTGTATTCGATAGCATATGGCGTCACAAGCGGGTGTGTTTGCCTGAGTAGAAGGGAGGGGGGCACACCTACACTTTTCACACAAGTTCCCGATCAAGTGCCTTAATGTTCCCGTTATATGAAGAGTGTAGGTGTGACCCCATCTAATGCATTCCCACCAAAAGGATGCAGGAATGACGAAAGTGTTAACTGCGGAATGAGGATGCCAAAGCTTGCATCCATCAGGGGTTGATTGTATAGTAAATTTTCTATATTATTCTTGGAGTGTAGGCCCTTGGTCGATCTTGAAACACCTGTACTGCGGCCCGTTGTATGGGTGGGAAGCTCAAAAAAGAACCTTCTGGCCTTTCCACTGGACGCACAAAAGCTAATTGGCGACGAGCTTCAGTTCATGCAATTCGGCGGAATGCCGAAGGATGCCAAGCCCTTCAATGGGGTTGGCAGTGGGGTTTTTGAAATTGCCTTGCGGTATGACTCCGATGCTTACCGCACGGTTGTAGCGGTGCAACTTGGTACGAAGATTTATGTTCTTCACGCCTTTCAGAAGAAATCCAGGAGAGGCATTGCAACGCTGCGGCAGGACGTTGATTTGATAAAGCAGAGATACCATGAAGCAAGGGAGCTTGCGGAAAATGAGCGCTGACAATCAAGGAGAAATTGAGTGTGAGGAAGGCCCCGGCAACGTTTTTGCCGACTTGGGCTTTGCGGATGCGGACGAGCTTTTTGCGCGGGCGCAACTGGGCTTTCACGTCCATAAAATTCTCAAAGACAAGGGCTTGAAACAGCGGGAAATTGCCAAGCTTCTCGATATTGCGCAACCGGACGTATCGCATTTGATGAACGGTCACTTTAGCCGCTTTACCACAGACAAACTGCTTGATTTCTTTAAGCGGCTCGACAAAAAAGTCACCATCACGATTAGCCAACGCAAACGAGGCGAGCCCTATCAAGAAATTGGCCTTGCTCCGTAAGCGCATACCGCGACGGGTTTCTGTTGGCGGCGGATTATAACGATACTTGTCGGCATTCAAAGCATTCCGTGGGGTCACACCTACACTTTTCACATAACGGGAGCATTAAGGCACTTGATCGGGAACTTGTGTGAAAAGTGTAGGTGTGCCCCCTCCCTTCTTGAGATCCCCCATGGCTGCCGAGGATGGGCCGCTGCCTACGTCATAATCCAGCCGGACTTGCAAAAAAAGATTTTGCATTCCTAACTGTGTCGTGGCGGCTCTTGTTTCCGGGAGCATTTGTGGAACGGCTAGCATTACGCCTTCAACAATATTGCAAAAGACGTGTTAGACTTCTCGGTAGCCATCCCCCTCAAGGGATTGCATTCCGAAAAGGGGGATGGTTCCAAGGGAGCGCAAACCTCGCGGACAAGAGAAAAGGATTGAGGTACGCCGCGCATTTGAACCCAATAGGCTCTCTCAAGCCACTCTGGCGCAGGCCTATGAACGGATTGCTCCACTAAACATCCGTGTGATGTGGACTCGTCCGGATTGTCCAAAGCAACCGAAAGAGGCGTATGGTTAAGGAAGGAAAATATCATGAATGGGATTCAAGCGGCGGCACATGCTCGGGTCTCAAGCGAGAAACAAGCCGAGGCCGGTACGATTCAAAGTCAAATTCAGTCAGGTGAACTTAAAAGAAAGCTGAACGATTCCATAGTTCAATATAAGGAAGAACAGGACAGAAATGATACTTGAAGTGACGAATCTTACCTTCGACTATCCAGGAACACGTGCTCTGGACAATGTTTCTTTCGCCATTCGCGACGGCAGCATCACGGCACTGGTCGGGCCGAACGGTGCAGGGAAGACAACGCTGCTGCGCTGCCTCGCCGCCTTGGAAGAGCCGATGGCAGGGACGATACGGCTTCAGGGTATCGACTACTCGAAGACCCGCGGGCTACCCACGCCAAGATCGGCTACCTGTCGGATTTCTTCGGTCTTTATGACGAACTTACGGTGAGGCGTTGCCTGAAATTCGCAGCCATGTCGCGAGGCATTGCGGAACAGGAACTGGACGGCAAGGTCACCGAATGCGCACAACAACTGGGCATTGCCGACCGGCTGGATATGAAAGCGGGGGAGCTCTCACGAGGGCTGCGGCAGCGGCTTGCCATCGCCCAGGCCATCATCCACCGACCCAAGTTCCTGCTTCTGGACGAGCCGGCTGCGGGGCTCGACCCTGAGGCGCGGCACGGCCTTTCGCTCCTTTTCCAGGAACTGCGGGACTCCGGGATGACTCTTCTGATCTCTTCCCACATCCTTTCAGAACTTGAAGAGTACTCGACCGACATGCTTGTCATCCGCAATGGCCGAATCATCGACCACACTGCCATTGGCGGCGAGGAGGCCGCAACGCTGCTCGAGGTACGGTTGGCAGTGCCTCATCCAGGAGTGGAACAATTGGTTCGGTCTCTGGCCGGAGTCGATCAGGTCGTAGTCACCACCGACCGGATTACCTTTAACTTCGTCGGCGGTACGGCGGAGCAGCACCTGCTGTTGCGCGAGCTTCTTAACCAGGGGGCTCCGGTCTACTCCTTCACTGAACAGCGCCGGAACATGCAGGATGCCTATCTGAAGACCGTGGCGGACACGGGCAACGGAGGGAGCAGCGATGAGAATGAACCCTGAATTCAGGAGAAATATATGGCTGGAAATAACTCCGGCCCGGCTAGTCGGGATGCCGTTGGTGCTGGCGGCGATCTTACTGCTCGCCTTTTTTATCGATAACAAACGGTTCGCGAGCGGAGTAAGTGGTACGGCATTGACCCTGTTTCTGGCCATCTCGTTGATCTGGGGAGCCAAACTTGCCACTGAATCGGTCATGAATGAGATCAGAGACCACACGTGGGATTCTCAAAGGATGTCCGCTCTCTCCCCCTGGCAATTGACCTGGGGGAAGCTCTTCGGGAGCACAATTTACACGTGGTATGGCGCCCTGCTCTGCCTGTTGGTGTTTGGAATGGCGGCTCGCATGGGCAAGGAGGTAGGAACGGAAAGGATCATGCTTGCTCTTGCCTTGGCCGGTGTGCTCTCCCAGTCGGTTGGCCTCCTTTCCAGCCTCATAATGATCCGCAAGGAGCGGAGGTTCATGAGGAGCCAGGCTGCAGCCTTGTTGCTACTCGGAATCATCGTTCAAACACCCTTCGCATTCATCTATAGGAGCACAGCAGTACTGCGTTGGTACGGAATCAGGTGTACCAGCCTCGACTTCACCGTTCTTTCCATCCTGAGCCTGGCCCTGTGGACGATCTGCGGAGTGTACCGGCTGATGAGGGCGGAGCTCCAGATGAAAAACATGCCGTGGACCTGGTATTGCTTTGTTCTGTACCTGATGGGATATGTGGGCGGATTCTATGTAGGCACGGGTCCAGGTAAAGGTGCGCTTCAGGGTTCATTTCCCCAATTGCTCGCCGCGTTTGCAGTTGCCATAGTCATCACCTATTTCATGGCATTCGCCGAACGGAAGGATTTCCTACTTCTGCATCGGGCCGGCACCGATCTGCGGGCCGGGAACTGGCGTGCATTCGCCCTGCATGCTCCCTTCTGGCTGCTCAACGTTCCGGTTGTCGTTTTGGCCATGGTGATGAACGCAATAGTCAGTTCAGATGTCTCCTGGCAAGCGGTGACAAGGTACAAGTGCTTCGTTCTCGGCATTGTCCTGTACCAACTGCGTGACCTGGCGCTGATTCTTTACTTCAACTTCGCCCGAAATCCCAAGCGGGCCGATATGATAGCGGTCCTTTCCCTTGCTCTGCTATATGGCATCATCCCGGCAATTCTCACTGCCATCGGCCTTGACAAGGCAACCCTCCTGTTCTGGCCCCGGCCTGACCTTAATCCGTACCTGGGGCTGGTGGCCCCGTTTGTTGAACTGGTGATCATCTCATGGTTGCTGGTGCACCGCTGGAAGCAGCGGCTTGCGGAGGGAAGGCACATTGCTGCCGGGAGAAGATTGTTTATGGGGAAAGAGTAGCTGCTGGTGTTGAGCGATGGCAAGGGAAAATGTCAACCCGAATGAAGTTAAGCTATACAGGCACACTCCGTAATCGCTCCCCCCTCCAGTGTCCCTGATTTAGGAAGAAATCTCAAAGCTCGCTGGATTACTACCAAATGCATGCGGGAATGACAATCCAGCGTTACCCCCATTTGAACGATGCCCGAATTTACGAGTCGAAAATGTAGCTCAAAACGCGAAGGATACTTGTCCCTATTCTAAAGAGGGACACCGGCTATGGCTGCTGATCTTTCCGGATCTCTATTTCCACGTCGCTACTCTCGGCCGAGCGGCAGAGGGACATAAATCGATCAAGGGGAAGACAGGCTGGCTCTTTCTGCTCGGGATGAAGCGTGAGGGCGTGCCGGCCGCTTAAGTAGATGTGAATACTATCCGTGAGACCGGGGCTCTCGAAGAGCAGACAGTCTCCCTCCACGTAACGGAGCTCGAGAAGAATGCTCCGGCCTTCCTCGATCGGGAAATAACTCTTGCCTTCCCGAGGAATTCCGGAGGCCGGCTTTCCGAAAGGCTTCTGGGGCTCCTGCGCGAAAAGCAGGCCATCTTCTTCCGCGCCGGTCATGGCCGGGGCTTCCGTATCCTCGTCCGTGGGAGCGCTCTGAAACAGTTTCCTGAAATGTTGCCGTATACGCTCCAAAACATATGTCAGGGATGGAGCCGGCTCAAGGCCGTAGCGTTCGGCTATTTCAGGGTAAATTCTAAGAATGTCCTCTATGTCGTTCCGGAGGCCCGGAGGTAATTGCGCCAGAGCGGCGGCATGGCTCGTCAGGAGGGGCTTCAAAATTTCAGCCACCAGTTTGGATGGAGTCATCCCCAGAATCATTTGCTCCTTGAGCCCTTTGAAGAATTGATCCGGCAACCTGTCAAACAGCTCATGCTCAGTCACGGACGACACCTCCTCGTTATTTGCCGCTCAGGCTTCACTCCTCACTTCTCACTTCTCATTCAACACAAAATGACCATTGCCTGCCTGTACATGCATTCTCTATGCCCGGCCAGCAGCATACGGTTGGCGTGATCCACCCGGTTTTCAAGATTGAACTGCTTGCGCAGCTTTTCGGCAAGAGGTCTTCGGTCTTCTCCCTGGAGCCAGCCGAAAAGGGTATCGTCCCATTTGCCACCTTCAAAGTCATACTCGCGGGAGTGGTAGCTCTCATCGATGATCATCCCGTCGATGGCGCGATCCAGGAGGTTTCCGAAGCGCACTCTGAAATAGCTCACGTCGTTTTCGCAAACGATTGCCTTGTCAGTGCGGATCAGATCGATGAGCAGATAAGCGAGCCATACCATAGTCTTGTAACGAAGGACCTTTTCCTGGTCAATGCGGGCTCTTTCTTCGTCCTCCGCGAAAAGAGAAAGGAAGGTGACGATATCTTCAAGCTGTGCGGGTCTTTGGCGCTTCGGAAACAGGCACCGGATGACGATCCTCGTCACTTCTTCCTGGTAAGGGAAAGTAACCCGCTCGACCTGCGCGGTCGATTCCACGCCGAAGGCGTCTTCCAGTACCATTCGAACGGTTTCGTTTTCTTTGAATAAAACCAGGTGCTCGACCTCGAAATCGAGCCTCATCCGATCCAGCACGTACTGGAGGATAAAGGCACGAGCCTCATCCGCCTTGTCATCGACCCTCTTCCTGCGCCGGCTGAAGATTTCGATCACCCGCTCGAGGACGATCTCCCTGTAGGCGGTCAAGACTCTCAACAACGGCTTCAAATGTGGTGACCGGGCCCATACGTGAATGTGATTATCAACCAGCTTCAGAGCATGCTTGTCCCAATCCGGCATATCCCAACTCCTGCTCACCGTGGAATTCACTGTCAACGATGGACCCACTGTAACAGAATTCACGAAGAGGAGGGATCAGAAATCAACGCTCACTCCGCCCTCGAGCCAGCGGCCGGGTTGAGGAAAGGCAGCGCGGTAGAGATAGGCGGTATTGGTGAGATTGTGCACGGCGAAGAAGAAGCCGGGAGTCAAGGTCCGGTCCGGGAGGGGGAAAGTGGCTTTGAAGAGGTAGTCGATGACGAACACTCGGTCTCTGGTTTCAGGAAAGCTGGAATTGAGAAAGACATATTTCCCGAGGATGGAATGGGTCATCCACTTGTAGGTATAAGAAGCTTGAGCGTCGTAGAGAATCCTGGGGACGTCCTTCAGGAGCTCCCCGGTCCTGTCGTCTCGCGTGTCGATTACGCTTGCGCTGAAGGAGAGAGCAAGGCCCGGGTCGAAGGTCTTTCTAAGAGTGGCCTCGATGCCCTGCCGCGTGACGCTGTCCACGTTCTCCCAGCGCATGTCGTGAAGGTTGAAGCGCACCAGGTTTTCGATTTCGGCTCGAAAAAGGTTAAGTTCGAACTTCACGGACTTCCATGGTTTTGTTTCAGCACCAAGTTGATAGTTGATACCGGTCTCCGCCTTCAGGTCCTTGTTTCCGAAGAGAGGGTCCTTCAACCAGGCGCCGGGCGGCGCGGAAAAGCCTCGGGCAACTTGTGCCCGGATCAGCGCATCTCCCTCTCCGATACGGTAAACGGCGCCCACGGAAGGACTTACCTGCGAACCGAAATCCTGGTTGTCGTCATACCGGATTCCGCCCGTGAAGGAGAATCTGCCGATATCGAGAGTATCGTTTGTATAGAAGGCCCAGTTGCCCGTATGAAAGGTGGTTGCGTACTGGGTGAAGTCATAGTAGCCCCAGTCCCCGTCGAAGCCCACACCGAAGGTGTTCAAGTCCTGGATTACGTAGCTCATGCGGGAGCTAACGCCCAGACTGCTCTCCGTGTAGTCGAAGAAGTTTCCCCGGGGAACGCTTAAATCATCGAAAATCCTGTCGAGGGAAAGGAAGGTGTCCTGGTGTCGAGCTTCGAAGCTGGCGGAAAGATGTTCCGCGGGGGAAGCTTCGAAGAGGATGCGCTGGTAACTGCGCCGCCTGTAGATATCGTCCCGGGAAGCGGGCAGAAGGGGCGTTGGATCGGAATTCCGGCCTTCATCGTAATTGTAGGCAAAGCTCAAGCGGCTGGAGGTGCCAGGGTAAGCGTTGATCTTACCGTAGGCGTTATCCTGGCGGTAATCGGTATGAGACATGAAGCCGCTGCTGGAATCGTGCGTGTAGGAAGCGAAATAGCCATACCGGCCCACGCCGCCGGTGACGGCCGCGCCGTTCCCGGTGGTGTCGAAATCTCCGTGGGAGCTGTTCAGATGTGCCTGAAAGGGCTTGGAAAGATCCGGCTCGCGAGTCACGATGTTGATGACGCCGCCCAGGGATGATCCCCAAACGGAAGAGGCCGCTCCTTTGTAGATTTCAATGCGCTCGACGGCGTTCACGGGCAAGTACGACAGGTCGGTCATGGGATTTGCCAGCATATTGAGAGGCACCCCATCCTGATATACTGCCACATGGCGCACATCCGCGCCCTGAATGGAGGCCGTGGCCTGACTCCCCCGCCCGCCCGTCAATTCGATATAGACGTCCGGGACGAAGCGCAGTACCTCGGCTACGTTCGAGGCGGGCATCTTCTTGAGGTCGTCTCGAGTAACTACGGTGATGTTCGCCGCCACGTCATCCTTGGGGGTTGCCTGACGGGTATAGGTGAAAACGAGCTCCGTTTTTTCACCGCTCATGCTCTCCGGGGGACCCTCTTCGGCACGTGCCGAAGAGGGAAAGAGCAGGACGAGCAAGAGGAGCCATTTGACGAGGGGCATTTTAGCTCTCGGGTCTTTTATCTGCCGCGTATAGCTTGACTTTTTCGATGAGTGTCTTACGGCTTATGCCCAAAATCTCGGAGGCCTTGGTCTTGTTTCCCGATGTTCTGCGCAGTGCCAGCTCGATGCAGAACCTTTCGGCGTCCTTCAGATTCAGATCCGAGACATTGCGAAGTGCTTCCTTCTCGAACCGGAAGGGGAGGTGCTTTGTCGTGATCTTGCTGTTCTGGCAGGTGATGACGGCCCTCTCTATTACGTTGATCAGCTCCCGGACGTTTCCGGGCCACTCGTATTCCTTGAGGGCCAGCATTCCATCGGAGGAAATGCACTGGATGTTCTTGTGATAGAGCTGCTTGTACTTGTTCAGGTAGGCTTCGGCAAGGAGAGGAACGTCCTCCCTGCGCTCCCTGAGAGGAGGAATGTTGATGGAATAAACGTTCAGGCGATAGTAGAGGTCCTGACGGAAGTTGCCCGCGGTGACTTCCGCTTCCAGATTACGATTGGTGGCGGCAATGATGCGAAAGTCGGAATAGATGGGGGCGCTCCCGCCCACTCGCATGAAGCTCTTGGTCTCAAGCACCCGGAGGAGCTTTGACTGGAGGGGCGCCGAGGCTTCGCTGATCTCGTCCAGGAGCAGGGTGGTCTGGTGAGCCATCTCGAAGAGGCCCTTTTTACGGCTGATGGCTCCGGTGAAGGCTCCCTTCTCGTGGCCGAACAGCTCACTCTCGAGAACTCCCGGAGCGAATTCGGTGCAATTGATGGCAAACAGCGGCCTGTCCCGCCTGTCGCTCAATTCGTGGATGGCCCGTGCCACAAGCTCTTTTCCCGTGCCGGTTTCTCCCGACACGAGAACGGTGGCAGGCAGATTGGCGACGTCATCGATGGCCGCAAGAACCACCTTGATGGCCTCCGACTGACCGACAATGTTCATCGGCGTCCTCATGCGAAGGGATTTTTCGCGCTGAAGCGAGGCAAGCTCCTTGAGCATGATGCTCTTGGCCAGTGCTTCCCGCACCGTGGCCCAGAAAAGGTCGAGCCTGTCGTAGAAAGGCTTTTCAAAATAGTGAAAAGCCCCCTGTTTCACCGCGCGAATCGCCTGTTCCGTCGATCCGAAGGCGGTCATCAGAATCATGGGAACGTCGGGATAAAGATCCTGGATTCTGTTGAAAAGATCGATTCCACTCATCCCGGGCATCTGAACGTCCGAGATGATCAGGTCGACCTGCTCGTTATCCAGAAGCTCGAGCGCTTTGGTCGCGGAATCGATGGGGATTGGTTCCAGAGACTGTGCCTCGACCAGGGGTACAAAAAGGTCGAGAAAGGCTTCATCATCGTCTATGAGCAAAATCCTCGGCTTGGCCATGGCAACACCCGAATGCGGTTCATAACGACCGCGGTCTCAAAATGAGGTTAAACGCAAAATACAGTGCACGCATGCCCTGTCCCTTGCCTTGTTCGGAAGACCGTGACCGGGAGGGAGGAAACGAATGCACGGGCACCCCGGGACGGCAAGCGCGGAAGAAACAGCTTATCCGGAGGGTACACGCGACCACCGATATGGCTCTCATCCCGTCACACTACGAAAGAGATATTTCCCTTTTATCCATTAGCAACAAATTCGGAAACCGTCCAGCATTTTTATTGCCTGCTCGTATAAAATGGTTACAGAAAAACACGCCAAACGTAACGTTCCGCCGCGTCCTCAAAGCACTCCTCGATTTTTCATTCAAAAAATAGGTTATGTTTCAATATGTTAAGAAAGACGCCGGAAGAAGTCAAGTTGGCATTGACATTGCTTACCCCCTTGCCTACGAGAGGTGCTCCCTGCCCCGCTCGGTAAACTTCCATGGTTAATGAATGGTAAATTATTTTTGACATTACGAATCTTTTTGATAAACTGAAACTTACCCTGCGTAGTTGTCCGGGCGGGGAATTTGGGTAAGAATAATTACGATGGCTACCAATATAAGACGGGACGACACATGCCTAACGCGGAGCTTGTGTGTTCACCGCAGAGACGCAGAGGAGCTTTGAGATTTCCAAGAGCTTTTCTCTGCGCCTCTGCGGTGAAGAAAGCTCAGCCGGTGCCCGTTCAGAGTATACTAAAGGTTGTCCCGGCTTATGTGGGTAGCCGATAAAGTTAATGATACGGAGTGGACGTGCATGAAAGAAAATGGTGATTCAAAGCCGGTTACCGGCTCGGTCATGGTGGTGGGAGGCGGGATTGCAGGCATGCAATCGGCCCTCGATTTGGCTAATTCCGGCTACTATGTATATTTGGTGGAGAAGGAGTCTTCCATTGGCGGAGTCATGGCGCAACTGGACAAGACCTTTCCCACCAATGACTGCGCCATGTGAATTATCTCGCCCAAACTGGTCGAGATCGGCCGGCATCTAAACATCGAGCTACTTACGCTGACGGAAATCCGGGAAGTAACGGGAGATCCCGGAAACTTCTCGGTGAAAGTCCTTCGAAAGCCCCGCTATATCGATCCCGACAGGTGCACGGGGTGCGGGGAATGCGCCCGTGTATGTCCCGTTGTTCGAAAAAACGAATATGACATGGCACAGAGCGAGCGCCGTGCCGCTTTCCGAAGATACGCCCAGGCGGTACCGGGCACTTTTGCCATTGAAAAGCGCGGCACGTCCCCGTGCAAGGTCGCCTGTCCCGCGCATATTTCGGTACAGGGCTATGTCGCCCTGACGGCTGAGGGCAAGTACACGGAAGCCCTGAAGCTTATCAAGGAAGAAAATCCGCTGCCCGCCATTTGCGGCCGCGTCTGTGATCACCCCTGCGAAGCCGCCTGCAAGCGCGGCGAGCTCGACCAGCCCGTTGCCATCGATTCCATAAAGCGCTTCGTGGCGGACCTCGATCTGAGATCTGAAACGCGCTACATCCCCGAGATCAAGGAAAAGCGCCCGGAGAAAGTCGCTATTATCGGCTCGGGCCCCGGAGGCCTTACCTGTGCCTACTATCTGGCCATCCAGGGCTATGCGGTGACCGTTTTCGAAAAGCTCCCCGTTCCGGGCGGCATGCTTACCGTGGGGATTCCGTCCTACCGGCTGCCTCGGGACACCATCAACGCGGAAATCGAAGTCATTCGCGAGATGGGAGTCGAATTCAAGACGGGAGTCGAAATCGGCAGGGACATCACCGTCGCTCAGCTCCGGGAAGAGGGCTACAAGGCCTTTTTTGTTGCCATCGGGGCTCATGAGTGCAAGAAGCTCGGCATTCCGGGGGAAGAGCTGGAAGGTGTTTATCCCGGTGTGGATTTTCTTCGGGATGCCAACCTGGGAAAGAGCATTTCCCTAGGTGAGCGGGTGGCCGTGGTCGGCGGCGGTAATGTCGCCATGGATGCGGTACGGACGGCCCTTCGCCTGGGATCTTCCAGGCCCTTTGTCGTCTACCGGCGCGGTGTCGAAGAAATGCCCGCCAATGAGGAAGAAATCCACGAATGCCGTGAAGAAGGCATTGACCTCATGACCTTCACCAACCCGATTCGCATCCTCGGGGAAGACGGAAAGGTCAAGGCCATCGAATGCGTGCGCATGCGGCCGGGAGCCCCCGATGCAAGCGGCAGGCGCCGTCCCGAAGTCATTCCGGGGTCTGAATTCGTTGTGGAAGTCGATGCCGTAATTCCCGCCATCGGCCAGGAATCCGACTGGGCGTGTCTCACTGCCGAATGCGCCTGCCAGTTGAGCGGCTGGGGTACCATGCAGGTGGACGCCCTGACGCTCCAGAGCCATGATGCCGACATCTTTGCCGGAGGCGATGCCGTAACCGGTCCTCAGACGGTCATAAAGGCCATCGCGGCCGGAAAGCAAGCCGCCATTTCCATCGGCCGCTTCCTGCGGGGGGAAGACCTGCGGGAAGGCCGCGAGAAGGAGTGGAAGGCCGTTCAGGAAGTGAGCACCGAAGGCTATGACAGGATTCCGCGGGCTCAAATGCCTTCCCTGGCTCCGGAGGCGCGCATGAGCACCTTCGATGAAGTGCAGCTTGGCTTCACCGAAGAGCAGGTGCGCCAGGAGGCGCAACGATGCCTTAGCTGCGGCATCTGCTCCGAATGCTACCAGTGCGAGGAAGCCTGTCTTGCCAGGGCCGTTCGGCACGACGAGCAGCCGGAAGAGCGAGATATCCGGGTGGGGGCTCTCATCGTGGCTCCGGGCTTTCAGCCGTTCAACCCCAAGTCCTTTGATATCTACTCCTGTGCGCGGCTTCCCAATGTTGTGACCTCCATGGAGTTCGAGCGGATACTGTCCGCTTCGGGCCCGAGCCAGGGACACCTGGTGCGTCCCTCCGACCACGAAGAGCCCAAACGCATTGCATGGCTCCAGTGCGTGGGATCGAGAGACATCCACCACTGCGATCATTCGTACTGCTCTGGGGTCTGCTGCATGTACGCCGTCAAGGAAGCCGTGATCGCCAAGGAGCATTCGGGCGGCAACGTGGATGCGACCATCTTCTATATGGATATGCGGACGCACGGCAAGGATTTCGAGAAATATTACAACCGGGCCAAAGACCAGCATGGGGTGCGCTTCATCCGCTCTCGTGTGCACAGCATCGATCCTATGACGGGAACGGACGATATCCAGATCGACTACGTGACGGAAGACGGGAGCATGCGGACGGAAGTCTTCGACATGGTGGTACTCTCGGTGGGCATGGAAACGTCTAGGGAAGTCCAGGAGCTTGCAGCCCGGCTGGATCTCGAGTTGAACGACAATCTATTCTGCGGCCATTCCTCCTTTGAGCCCGTATCGAGCAGCCGCCCCGGTGTTTTTGTGTGCGGTGCCTTCCAGGCTCCCAAGGATATCCCACAATCGGTCATGGAAGCCAGTGCGGCGGCCTCGGTTGCCGGAAGCCTTCTGGCTTCGGCTCGCGGGACGATGACACGGCAGAAGGAAGTTCCGCCTCAGATCAATATAGCGGGCGAGCGCCCACGTATCGGCGTTTTCGTATGTCACTGCGGTATCAACATCAGTGGCGTCGTGGACGTGCGCTCCGTTCGTGATTACGCGGCTACCCTGCCTTACGTGGAATACGTTTCGGACAATCTGTACACCTGTTCCCAGGATACGCAGGTTGTCATCAAGGACGTCATGAAAGAGCATGGCTTGAATCGCATCGTGGTTGCGGCCTGCACGCCGAGAACTCACGAGCCGCTCTTTCAGGAAACGCTGGCCGAGGCGGGCCTCAACAAATACCTCTTCGAGATGGCAAACATCCGCAACCAGGATTCCTGGGTACACAGCTCAACGCCCGAGCTGGCGACGGCCAAGGCCAGGGACCTGGTACGCATGGCAGTGGCCAAGGTGGCGCTTCTGGAGCCGCTCCAGGAGCCGGAGCTCAGCGTCAATCAAAAAGCGCTGGTCATCGGCGGCGGTGTTGCCGGCATGGTTGCGGCCAAAGCCATTGCGGAGCAGGGATATCCCGTAAACCTGGTAGAAAGAAGCGACAGACTGGGCGGACAGGCTCTGAGCCTTTACCAGACATGGAAAGGCGAAGACGTTCAGTCCTATGTCCAGTCCCTGGAGCAGACAGTCCTGAGCCATCCTCGAATCACCGTCCATCTTTCCAGCTCGGTAACCGCCGTCGAAGGCTTCGTGGGCAACTTCAAGACCACGATACAAAACGGCGCGGCCTCGGAGCGCATCGAGCACGGCGTCGCGGTGATCGCAACGGGCGGCCGGGAATTTCAGCCCGGCGAATACAGTTATGGGCTCGACCCGCGTGTCGTCACTCACCACGAGCTGGACCGGTTGTTCATGCAACGGGATGAAGGTTTGAAGAACGTGCGGACCGCCGTTTTCATTCAATGCGTCGGATCGCGCGAGCCGGAGCGGCCTTACTGCAGCCGGGTTTGCTGCACTCATTCCGTCGAGAGCGCCCTCGAATTGAAGAAAATCAATCCCGAGGCCGACGTGTACGTTCTCTACCGGGATCTGAGGACCTACGGAGAGCGGGAGACCCTCTATCTGAAAGCCAGGCAGGCGGGAGTCATCTTTATCCGCTACAGCCTGGACGACAAGCCGAAAGTGAGCCGGGTTGACGGCAGCTTGCGCGTGACGGTAACGGACCACGTGCTCCAGAGGCCCATCACCCTGGTGCCGGATCTCCTTACCCTGGCGACGGCCATCCTGCCCAATGAGACGGCAGTGCTCGGGCAGTTCTTCAAGGTCCCGGTCAATGAGGAGGGCTTTTTCATTGAAGCTCACGCCAAGCTGCGCCCCGTGGAATTTGCCACCGAAGGCGTCTTCCTGTGCGGTCTGGCTCACTATCCCAAGCCCATGGACGAGAGCATCGCCCAGGCCCGGGCCGCGGCGTCCCGCGCGGCAACGATTTTGGCGCGGGAGACGATCCAGTTCAGCGGAACGGTTGCGGCCACCAACCAGATGTTTTGCAGCTCCTGCGCGACCTGCGTGAACATCTGCCCGTATTCCGCGCCCAGCTTCAACGACAAGGGAAAAGCCGAAATCAACCCGGCCCTTTGTAAAGGGTGCGGCCTCTGCGTGGCTTCCTGCCGCTCGGGCGCCATTCGCCTGCGCGGTTTCGACGATGCTCAAATCTTTGCTGTTATCGACAGCATTTAAGGGAGAATAGTATGTCCGACTGGGAACCTAAAATCGTCGCCTTCCTGTGCAACTGGTGCTCATATGGAGGGGCGGATCTTGCCGGAGTGAGCCGTCTTCAGTATCCGGCCAATATTCGTATCATCCGCGTCCCGTGCTCGGGGCGGGTGAATCCAAAGTTCATCCTGGCCACGCTTCGCCACGGAGCGGACGGGATCTGGGTTTCCGGGTGCCATCCGGGAGACTGCCATTACATCGAGGGCAACCTGTACGCACGGCGCAAATTCACGCTGCTGCGAAGCCTCCTGGAGCACACGGGAATCGAACCGGGGCGTCTTCACTTCTCATGGATATCCTCCGCGGAAGCGACCAAATTTGCCGAAACGGCGCGAACGGTGGTGGAAGCAGTGCGAGCGGCCGGCCCGGCCCGGCATTTCATCAAAAAGCAAGCCGAGGTGGATTAGATGCGAGCCTATACCGAAAAAATACGAGAGGCGGCCAAACGCCTTTTTGCGGAAAAACGCGTGGATGCCGTGATCGGTTTTCGAAAGGGGACGGTTCCTTTCATGAATGAGCCGTTTCTCGCAAAGGATGTCGATCAGGTGGACCAGCTCTACTGGGACAGCAATTGCGGAGTCAATCTGGCCAATTATCTTCCCAAAAGGACGGACCGCGTGGCCATTGTCGCCAAGGGCTGCGATTCGCGAAACATTGTGGTCCAGTTGCTGGAAAATCAGATCAAGCGCGAACAGCTCGTCATCCTGGGGGCTCCATGCCGCGGGATGATCGACCGGCGCCGCATCGCCGCCGAGCTCAAAGGGAAGGAAGCCCTTCAGACCAATGAGGCAGGCGGCAAGATCCTGGTTGCGGGCCGCGATTTTGAAACGGCCCTGGACCGGGAAGCTTTCCTTCAAGAGAATTGCGCTATTTGCATTCACCGAAACCCCGTCATATACGATGAACTGGTCGGAGATTTGGTACCGGAGCAGGAAAATGTGGATCGCTACGCCGACGTGCGGCAGGTGGAAGCCATGTCCCCTGAAGAGCGCCGGCAGTATTTCGATACGCTGATCGCTCCCTGCATTCGCTGCTATGCGTGCCGCAATGCCTGCCCCGCCTGCTACTGCCCAACGTGCTTCGTTGACGAGGCTGCGCCTCAGTGGGTGGGAAAGACCACCGATCCGACGGATACCCGCACCTTTCATTTCCTCCGAGCCTACCACCTGGCCGGGCGCTGCACCGATTGCGGTGCGTGTGAGCGGGCGTGCCCGGTGGCCATCAAGGTTCGCCAGTTTACCAAGAAGCTGGAGAAGGATGTGAAGGAGCTCTACGGCTATGAGGTCGGTTTGAGTCTTGACCAGCGGCCTCCTCTGGATACCTACCAGCCCGGTGATCCTGAACCGTTCATCAAGTAAGAGAAGGAATACATCCATGTCGGAGCTCTATATTGCCAAAGAAAAATTCCCCGATGCCGTCAGGCGCCTGATGGACGGCTCCCGGGTTTACGGACCGGTGTTGGAGGGGCAATACCACTCATTTGCCCAATTGAAAGAGCCCGAAGACGCGGACTTGAGCTTTCAAAACACCCGCCTGTCCCCCAAGGGTCTTTTCAATCCGCAAGCGGAGAGAATGTTTCGGTTTTCCCTGGCCAAGGGCGACCCTGAAGCCGGAATCGTAAAGGAAGTCCCTAAAGATTACTCACCACGCATTATCCTGGGTATCCGCCCGTGTGATGCCGTGGCTTTTCAATTGGACGACAAGAACTTCGATACCGAGACCATACAGGACCCGTGGTGGGTGAAGCGAAGAGAGACCACTACAATGGTGGGCCTTGCCTGCAACAGCCCGTGCGGTACCTGCTTTTGCACCTCGGTCGGAACCGGCCCCTTCGATCCCGCCGGTTTGGACGTGCTGCTGACGGATGTGGGCGCCGGCTATGTGGCTCGAGGTATCACGGAGAAGGGTAAAAAGCTTCTCTCCGGCATGGTGGGCGGGAGTGAAGTTTCTCCCCGGGCGGCCGCCAAGGCGGCGGAGTTGAAGAAAGCCGCCGAAGGGAGCCTCGGAAAAGTTTTCGATACCGGTGCTCTCGCAAAAAAAAGCATGCTGGAGCTCTTCAATGCTTCTTTCTGGGATGAAATCCAGTTTTCATGCATCAACTGCGGAACCTGCACTTTTCTCTGCCCCACCTGCTGGTGCTTCGATATTCAGGATGAAACCTGCCAGGAAAGCGGCGAGCGCCTTCGGCTCTGGGATTCGTGCATGTTTCCTCTGTTCACGCTGCACGGCTCCGGCCATAACCCGCGGGCGCAGAAGCTGCAGCGGGTACGGCAGCGCTTCATGCACAAGCTGAAGTACTACCCTGAAAAGTATAAGGGGGGAGTCGCCTGCGTGGGATGCGGCCGTTGCGTGAAAGCCTGTCCGGTCAATATCGATATTCGACGCGTCGCCCGGACGATGTCCGCCGGTTGCTCATGTCCGGCCTGAGGCCGCTGGTCCTTGAGAGGGAGGAATAAAGGTGAATAACCCCTACTTGCCGTATCCCGTCCGCATCGATTCCGTTGTGACGGAAACGGAAGATCGCAATCTGAAGACGTTCAAGCTCGTCTTTCTTAATCCGGAAGACGAAGCCAAATTCAAATACCTGCCGGGCCAGTTCGCCGAGCTCTCTATCGCGGGCCTTGGTGAGATTCCCATCGGGATCGCCACCTCGCCCACGGAAAAGGGATTCATCAAGTTCACGGTGAACAAGACCGGGAAGGTGACCACTCATCTGCACAACATGCAGGCGGGCGATGTCATGGGCGTTCGCGGCCCCCTCGGGAACTGGTATCCCTGGGAAATGCTCGAAGGAAAGAACGTGGTGATCATCGGAGGCGGCTTCGCCTTCACGACCCTGCGCTCGTCCATCATTTACATGCTCGACCCCGCAAACCGCTCGCGGTTCGGTGACATCGACGTGGTCTACGGCGCCCGCGGCCCCGGCCTGCTCCTCTACAAGGATGAGCTCGCCGCCTGGGAGCAGCGAAAAGACATCGCCATGCACATCACCGTGGACGGCACCAACGATCCCAACTGGAAGTATAACGTGGGCTTCGTTCCGGCGGTGACCAAACAAAAGGCCCCGAGCTCGGACAATGCTTACGCCATCGTATGCGGCCCCCCCATCATGATCAAGTTCACGCTGCCCGTGCTGACCGAGCTCGGCTTCCCGCCCGAGCGGATCATTACGAGCCTCGAGATGCGGATGAAATGCGGCATCGGCATCTGCGGGCGCTGCAACCTGGGTACGGAATACGTGTGCAAGGACGGACCGGTCTTCACGCTGAAGCAACTTTCGGCATTGCCCAATGAGTACTAGGTTGATATGATAAAGACTCTCGTTTTTCACCACAGAGACGCAGAGATGCAGAGCACGGAGAAACCGCGGATGGACGCAAATTAACGCGAATGGTGCAGGTCTTCTACCGCTCGATGTGAGCCGCGCAAGTTCCTGATTATCTCGATCTCGAGAAAAAATGCTTTAAAAGAAAAGCTCGATGTGTTATAGGCCTTGCGTTGCTTTCTAAATGTTGAAACACTTTAGGGGAGAGAATTATGGAGCCGTTGTTGTTATCCAAGCGTGAAAAACGCAAACTGTCGACTCAGTTCGCCGACCTGTGCCTTACCTGCGGCACATGCGCGGGCGGCTGCCCAGTCACAGGGGCAGAGGGATTGGACGTCCGCAAGGTCGTGCGTCTGGTTCTTCTGGGAATGGATCAGGAAGTGATCGATTCCAAATTCCCCTGGGTCTGTACGCTCTGCGGGCGTTGCGAATATGCATGCCCGATGAAGATTGACCTCGTGGCGATGCTCCGGTCCGCCCGGACTATGAGAGCAAGAGACAAGGTGCCCGGCGTGTTGCACAAGGGCGTCGAAATGTGCATCAAGACCGGGAACAACGTGGGTATTCCCAAGGACGACTTCCTCTTTTTGCTGCAGGACATGGGTGCTGAACTGGCGGAGGAGCTTCCCGGATTCGAAGTTCCCGTCGACAAAAAGGGCGCCAAGTATCTCTTTACCATCAACTCCAAAGAGCCTTTCGGCGAGCCCGAGGACATGCTCTTCTGGTGGCGCATCCTTACCGCCGCCAAGGAATCCTGGACCACCACCTCGGAAAACTGGGAAGGTGTCAACTGGGGCCTCTTCACCGGCGACGACGAATCCATGAAGACCGTCGTGGGGCGTATCGTCAAGAATTACAAGGAGCTCGGCTGCGAGTACCTTGTCCTGCCCGAATGAGGGCATGCTTACTATGCGACCAGGCTTGGTCTGCAAAAGTGGTTTGCTAATGAAGGCATCAAGTTTCTCAGCGTACACGATCTGCTCAAACAATATCTGGAAACCGGGCGTATCAAGGTGGACAAGTCCATCCACCACGAGCTGACGACTTTCCACGATCCCTGCAACTACGGTCGTAAGGGCGAAAAGGCGTTCGGCCATGGCTACTACGAGGAGCCCCGTTGGGTGACCCAGCAGTGCTGTGATAATTTCGTGGAAATGTACCCCAACCGCGCCAACAACTTCTGCTGCGGTGCGGGCGGCGGCGCTTGGGCCTCGCCTTACGTCGAGGAAAGAATTTTCTACGGCCGGATCAAAGCGAAGCAAATCAAAGACACCGGCGCCAAACTTCTGATCGCTCCCTGCCATAACTGCCGAGATCAGATCATGAAGAGCCTTCGCAAGGAATACGACTTCATGGACGTGGAAGTGAAGTACCTTTGGGAGCTCGTGGCGGATTCTTTGGTTATCGAACCTCAAGAAGAAGAATCTGAGTAGATCCTTTTCTCTTCCAATAATGAGCCCCGGAATCACGCTGTAGGTGTGGTGATGGGGCTTTTCTTTTTCTAAAGGAAGGATCTTGATGGCAAGCAAGAAGCAGGATGGAAAGAAGACGAAGAAAGCCGATATCAGCCTGACTGCCGAGGAGTCCGGCGAGCTGGAAATCATTCTGGATCGTTTTTCGGTTCAGAGTCCCGAAGGGGAAAGCCTGCAAAGCTATCTCCGGTCCTTGCATGAGATGCTGATCGGCCGGGAAAGCCTGGTTACGGCCCTCATCGACAGCCTCGGCCGGAACCCTTCGAAAGTTGGCTTCAGCGCTTTCCTGGCTTTGAAGGATCTTGTGGAAGACAAGACCTGCAAGAGGATTATCAAGCAAGCCGGTTACCGTTTCGAGCAGCGGGGATTTCCCTCGGGCGAGGACCAGCCCGAGACCCAAAAAGTCGTGCTGATCCCGAAAGAGGATCGAGCCCCCATCGCTCATTTTCTGCCCTCGGAGGATGGCTTTTGGTTCGTGGCGACCTTCGTTCCGAAGAGCCCGAATACCGACAGGGTCCTTTCCATGTTTGCCGACGAAGCTTTCCAGAAGGTGGTTGTCTACATAGCGGAAGGCTCCCATCGGACGTACCGGGACTATATTCGGAAAGTGTCGGAGGGGGTTTCCATGAAGACATGCGAAATTCCCATCGAGCATGCGGCCAGGCTCTGCATGGAGCTGATCCAGCTTGCGGAAAACAGGGTAACCGGGGACGTCGGGATGGCTAAACGGATGTTGCAGCCATTCTACCATCCTGATTCCCTTCCCTATGTTTACGAGCTGATGTCCCAGACCGAATATTCGGCGGATGCGCTCGCGAATGTGGATCTGCGGGGGCTTTTCGAGGAGCTGCCCATTTCATGGCTTGTCTTTCCCAAAGAGGCTATCCAGCCTTACAGAGAAAAGGTGGAGGAAATCGATAAGTCCGTACTGGTAGTGACTCCCGAGATTCAAAGAGAGCGCTCGCAAGAGATCATCAAGAAGGCGGCGGATACACTCTGCGTCGGCAGGACCCGATTGCTCTACCAGCGTACTCTCGAAGAAGAGGCCATGTGGCTGAAGCTGACCGGAAAGGAAGATCTGGCCGCATCGGCGTGGATCATGGCACAGGATCTCAAGAACGCCGAAGCTCCGGGTGATAACCCTCTCGTCTTCCAGTCCGTTCTCCTTTCCATGCGCAGTTACTGGCCCGAGGATTTTGATGCGAAAAAACAGGACTTCGGTAGGTATCATGAGACGGAGTCCGGTTTGATCATTCCTTAGTGCCGAGAAGAAACAAATGGAGAGCTTCCCATGTTGGAAATGATACAGGTGAATACCCCCGATCATAGCGTGATGGTGGACGTCACCGACCTGATCTCCCGGAAGGTGGAGCAGTGCGGAGTGCAGAGCGGGCTGTGCGTGGTATATATTCCGCACACGACGGCCGGCATCATGGTTAACGAAGGCGCGGACCCCGCCGTCATGGATGATGTACTGAATGTACTGGATAAGCTCGTTCCCTGGCGAGCCGGGTACAAGCACACCGAAGGGAACGCGGCGGCCCACGTCAAATCCATCCTCGTGGGAGGCAGTACCCACATTATCATCGAAAACGGGAGACTTATGCTGGGTACCTGGGAGCGTATCTTTCTGTGTGAGTTCGATGGTCCTCGAACTCGTAAAATTCGCATCAAGATCATGAGCGACTGAAGGAAAGTCGCGGCGAAACCGCAATGAGAGCGCAATCGATTCATGCCCGAGAGGAGCGGTTGACACTCACGAAATCCAAACCTAGATTGTCAAGTACGCAGAATTCGAGAGTGAATTCCGTTGGAGACAATCTTGGAAAGGACGATGGGAGAAAGAAAGCTTCTTACTTACCATTGGATTCGACTGCACGAAAGGCGGGATAACGATGCTTGGTAGAAAAATGGAACAGGCGTTGAATCGACAGGTGAATGCCGAATTGTACTCGGCGTATCTCTACCTATCCATGTGCTCGTATTTCAAGAAAATCAACCTGAACGGTTGTGCGAGGTGGATGGAGATCCAGTCTCTGGAAGAACTGACCCATGCCATGAAGTTCTTCAACTACGTAAGTGAGCGTGGAGAACAAGTGATTCTCACTCCCCTGGAGGGCCCTCCAATCGATTGGAGCTCCCCTCTGCAGGTCTTCGAGAATGCCTATAAGCACGAACTCGAGGTAACCGGCCTGATCAACAATCTGGTGAACATGGCCCTCGAAGAAAAAGACCATGCGACCAACAGCTTCCTGCAATGGTTCGTAGTCGAGCAGATCGAAGAGGAAGCCAGCGCCAACGAGGTCGTACAAAAGCTCAAATTGATCCGGGATAACCAGAGCGGCCTTTTAATGCTGGATCAGGAGCTGGGGCGAAGAGCGTTTACCATTCCTCCCGGCACAACGATCGTTGCTGGTGCGGGCGGCGGAAAAGGGTAGCGGCATCACAACCGATCACGGAAACCGGGCCGGCTGCCGGGGCGAAGCGGCCGGCCTGAAGAACCACTGAATACCTGGTTCATACCACCGTTCTTTATACTTTGAACGGTCATAATGTGCTCTTGTGTTCACTGCGGAGACGCCGAGAGCGCAGAGAAAACGCGGAGAATTGTTGAAATTCCGTATCCGACAATAAGCTTCAGTCGATCCATTACATTACTTGTCATGGCCTGGGTTCTCGCTGCTTGTTCCATTTTCTGCTTCATGCTCGTCGATCGCGCCAGTTATAAATGATCCCTTTTGCCAAAGGAAAGAACAAAAAGAAGGTGCCCGGGCCGTTCACTCCGGGCACCCTCTGTCATCTCAATCAATCAATGACTGTCTGTTTCAAGACCTCTTTTCCCTTTCGGTCGGAAACATCGACCTTCGGTGGGAAATGATATCCTCCCACATTATCCTATTTCCTTAATCATCACTGTTTATTCCTTCCAGTCGCCCCGCCATGGTCCATGGCTGTATTCAAGCGTGGCCACAATCTAAAGTGCCTCCCAAAATACAAATCCGGTCTGCAAGATCCGTAGGTTTTGCAGTGTCGGATTTCCCGGGAGCTTTCCGTCGTTGAGAAAGCATAAAGCGTAGTTACTTTCTCATGGAAAGCAGAGGGTATCTTTCAATATCATGTTTGTTCATAGAGGAGAGAGGGAATGGAAACGGTCGAGAAGAAGAAAATGTACGATGTGACCATCGCGGGCCTGGGGCCGGCAGGGCTGTCCGCACTTGTGTATCTTCTTGAAGCACATGTGAGCGTGATGGCCGTCGGTCCTGAAATCGGAGGCCAGATAAACAACACTCCCGAGATTACCAATTGGCCGTTTATTCCCATCGTTTCGGGTGAAGCGTTCCAGGCGGGAATGGTTTCATTCTTTGAAAATCTTCAAGGAAAATTCCCTGAATACCTGACCCGACTATCGGGCTCAGTCATCTCCGCCGAGGAGGCCGCGGGCGGTATGTTCAAGGTTACCGCGCGGACAAAGGATGGGAGCATGGTGTTTTTCACCAGGGCGCTCATCGTTGCAACAGGTGCCGCGCGCAAGAATCTCCCGGTCCCCGGCGCGGAGGAGCTGAAAGGCAAGGGAGTCGCTTTTTGCGGAACGTGTGATGCCGCCTTTTTCACGGACGATCTGGTTGCAGTGATCGGAGGCGGCAATACGGCCCTGGAGAACATTCTTACGCTCAGCAAGTACGCGAGGAACGTGGTTGCGGTTATCGTCACCGATGATTTTACAGGCAACCCGGACCTCAGGCAGCGAGTTACCAGGCTTCCCAATGTGAAGATCATCAGAAGCACGGAGGTACTTCAAGTCACGGGCAACGCCAGGGTAACCGGAATCAAGCTCAGGGACCTGAACACCGGCAAGGTATGGGAAAAGCCCGTTGACGGCGTATTTCCGAGCATCGGCGCCACGGTCAACTCTAAGCCATTCACCGACCTTGTCGAAACCAACAAAAACGGTGAGATCACGGTGGGAGTGCTCGGTGAGACTTCCGTTCCCGGTGTGTGGGCGGTCGGAGACGTAACCAATGTTCCGTTCAAGCAGATCGGCATCGCGACAGGCCAGGGAATAGCGGCGGCGCTGAGTGCCATCGGCTACGTCGAGTCCCTGCCTCTGACGAGCCCCTGTGAGGAATGTGCGGAAGGAAGCCAAAGCTTCAAGGAAAAAATCCTGACCAAACAGAAACAGGAGGAAGAATTCGTTTATCCTGACGTGACGGATGAACAGTTCATGGAAGAAGTACTCGGGCAAGCCGGTGACACGCTTCTCATGGTCAGGATCGAAGGATGCGGCGATTGCAAAGTTGCACGGCCGTACTTTCTCGAAGCGAGAAAACGCCTTCCTTCAATGAGCTTCATCACCATCGAGTGGGAGAAAAACCCCAAAACCATGGCCTGGCTCAATGAGCGAGAGAAAGTCAGGGCCGCGCCGACGTTCGTGAAGATACGCTCCGGCATGGAAATCGGTCGGAGAGTGGACATGGAGCGACCCGGGGAAATGATCGAAGAGCTCACGAGCTAGTACGAGTGGTCGTAGATTCGCAGCCGGCTCAAAGTCGGTAACGTGGAATTCCGGGCATCCTTCATAGCAATTCAAAAGTAGTTTACACCTTTACGGAATGAAGGATGCCAAATTCTTTTTTCTTGTTTTCATAGCTACACCAATTCAAGGCGGAGCTCACGTCCGACGAGCACGGCGGCACGTTGGAGCGTTTCAATTGTTACGTTGCCCTTTGCCTTGAGAATCCGATCAACCTGGGCCCGGCTAGTGTGCATCCGCTCGGCCATTTGCGTTTTGGTAATACCCTGTTTGCGCATTTCATCGGCAATCTGCAACATAATAACGCGTGTAACCGCCTCGATCTTGGCAGCGGTGTAAATGCCCTCCTCATGCAGGAAGTCATCAAGCGTCGATCCCCAGTGTTGGTTTTTCCCGCTCATGTTGTCATCTCCTTCATCCGTTTCCGCGCTAATTCGATCTCATCCCGTGGCGTCTTCTGTGTCTTCTTGATGAAACCGTGCACAATGCCGATCCGCCCTTCATGCACGCAAAACAGTATCCGCGCGATACGGCGGCTCGGCAGGCTGCTGCGCACTTCCCATAATCCATCACCAAGCGGGCGACACAAGGGCAAGCCAACAGGCCAGCCAACCTGCACCGTGGCAAGGTCAACCCCGACCTTTCGCCTATCGTCTTCCGACAAGCTCCTCAGCCAATCCCTGACCGGTTCAACGCCGGTCGAAGTGCGATAAAAGACAACGGGAATCTCGGTCAGGCGCTCACCAGTCATAAATAATCCTCAAAAGAAAATGTACCAAATAAAGTACATCAATACAAGAGACGCCCCCCTTTTTTGTGCCGTCTCACCTTCTTTTAGGGGCTCCGTTTTCTACTGATGGGCTAGCAACCATTAGCTCATCCAAGGTAAGCCTTTTGAATCTTGGGGTTGGTAGCCAGCTCCCGTGCGGGTCCTTCCATGACGATGCGCCCGACTTCGAGAACATAGGCCCGGTGGGCGTACTTCAAAGCGAGGCGGGCGTTTTGTTCCACCACCAGGATAGTGACTCCGGCGTCGTTTAGCTGCTTCAGCACTCGAAAGAGCTCCTGCATGAGAAACGGCGCCAGTCCCATGGACGGCTCGTCCAGCAGGATGAAATGGACGCCGGTCATGAAGGCTCTTCCCATGGCCAGCATCTGCTGCTCGCCGCCGCTCAGGGTGTCGCCCCGTTGATGCCTGCGGTCGGCAAGACGCGGGAAAAGGGAGAACACGGGTGACACGGGCAACTTGTTGCCCGTGCCGAAGGCAGGAGGCATTCCTCTTGTGCTTCGCACCCAGGCAACGAGTTGCCTGGGCCACCCGCCGTTGCCGGTATAGTAAACACCTGAACAGAAGTTCTTCGACAAATGAACCACGAAAAACACGAAAAGGGAAAAGAACGTATTTATTTGAATGTTATCCTTTTTTCGTGCTTTTCGTGGTGAAAAGCTCTTCACCAGTCAAGGTATGATAGGCAATGAGCAGGAAGGAAAACACCTCCCACGGCCGGGAAGGCAAACGATCAAAGGCAGAGGCCGGAACAAAATCCGGTCAGCTCTTCTCTTCGGCAACACGCCCGGTTGTGCACCTTTCTCGACGCGCATGGGACCAACCATGGTATACTCGACATGGCGTGGATTATCGCTTTCCCCATTTCAAGAAGGATTCGGAGACTGGAGGCGTGGATGCAGAAGATATCCGAGGAAGGCCGGCTCAAGCAACTGTTCGAATCTCGCTTCCGAGGAGCCGCGAACATAACCGGCCTGAGATTTCAGCTTGCTTATTCCATCCTCCTGGCGCTCGATCCGCACGAGAAGGGGGCTTCGGACGCCCTTCGGCTGGAGACCTTGGAAGAGGTTGACGCCAAAGGAAACCGGCGGGTCGAAATCGCGAAGCTTGAGGTCTCCGGCCGGCACATTCAAATCAAGACTTCGAAAAGCCCGTGGGATTTTTGGCGATTCGGCAATTCCAGGGTGCTTCAAAACTTCCTGCCGGTCTGGGCAGCCGATCCCGAGGCCAGGCTGCTGGTTGTAACCAACTTCCGCTTGAGCGGTTCCCTGGGTGAGCTGTCGAAGTTTTGCAGCGGCGAGCGCTATCTGCTCTCCGGAAAGCTCCGGGGAGAGCTGCGCAAGCTATGCGAGCAAGCGGGCCACGGTGCTATCGATCCAATGAAGCTCGCCCGGCGCATATCGTTTGTTCATACGACCGAAGAGGACCTGCGGAATCGGATCGTCAAGGCCATTACAAAGCGCTTCGAGCACGAGGCTTTGAGCCCCGGGCTTTTTTTCTCGGTTCTCATGGGCAGGTTTCTCGATGCGGCCCTGCGGAGAAGCGAAATTCGAGCCGGGGACCTCGAGGCCGTTATGCTTTCCGTTCAGAAAGAAATCGATTCGGCGAAGGACCGTCCCGCCATTCAAAACGGCTGGGGGCAGTGGCTCGATTGCCGGACGGAAGAACATCCCGAGGACTACTACGAGGGAGTGAATGCACGCCCGGGACATATCCTTGCCGGAGTGGACGTGCGAAGGCCCGTTTGGGAGGAACGGATCGGGGAGGCCTTGCGAAAATCAAAGATTTGCATCCTGCGCGGGTCGAGCGGAGAGGGTAAATCGACTCTGCTCTACCGGTATGCCTTCGAGCACTATTACCCGGAAACGACCTTCGTTGTGCGGCTGCTCAACGAAGAGGCCATGGCCGGCCCTCTCAAGGAGGCCGTCTTGGCGCGGCTGGTCATCGGACTGCCGGTGCTCGTGCTGATCGATGACATGGATCACGGTCTCAGATTCTGGCGCCGGCTGGCGGATGAGCTTGAAGGCGAAAACGTTCACTTCCTTACCGCCGTCCGGGAGGAAGACTGGTATTGCCATGGGGTCACCGATTCTTTGCTGGAGATAGCCCGGCTGGAGCTTTCCGTCGAGGAAGCCCGCTCGATCCATGCCGGGATCGAGAAACAGGGGAGATTGGCCGCCGGGGCTCGCTCCGCCGATTGGGCTTTCGAGCGGATCGGAGACCACCCCTCTCTCCTCGAGCTCACCTATCTCATCACCCATGGGCGTACGCTCGCGGAAGATCTCACCAAAATGGAAGAAAAGATGATCGACCTGTTGCGAAATCTCGATGCCCAAAGCCTCGATTCCTTTGCCGGTAACGCCTTCGCCGACCCCGCCGTGGACCATTCTTCACTCCTTGCGGCCCTCACGGAGCGTTGCCGCCATGAGCCCCTCGAGGTCGTCAATCGAGTGGCAGCGGCCCTTTTCGCTGCCTCCGAGGCGGCCTACTTCCGTCGGCACAAGCACCTCTTCGACGAAGTTTTCGAAAAAGCGGGCAGCGAAGCTGCCTTTTGGCTCTGCTCTTCCACTTTGCCTTTTTCCCGAGACGTTCCCCTGGACAATCTGAAGGCGGCGATAGGAGAGGACCCATCTAAAATCGAGATTATAACCGAGTGCGCAAGGCAATTCTCCCCTCGCCCGCGCGGTGAGCGCTTTGAAATGAAATTCCTGCAAGACATTTCAGACCAAATCGTTGCCGACCGATTGCCGGAGGATTTCTCACAAATCGGGACATTTCTCGGCTGGTGCAAATTTACGGGGGCCAACCCCAAAAACCTGGTGCACCTGCTTTCAGCTCACGACCGGCAAGAACAGATCCATAATGCCGATCTCGCTGCCGCCTCACGATTCCTCGAAGCTTTGCACGACTTGGAGCCCGAAAGTTACGGCCGCATCACGGCAACGGAGAAGGCCGCTCTCATAAGCCGTTTCAAGTCGGCCGGCGACACGCTGCTCATCGAGGAGCGCGGCGATGCTCTCTATGTCGAATTCATCGTGGATCCGCGAGCGGAGGCCGGCACGCCTTCCGAGCAAGCTCTCCGGCGGCTGCGCGCTCTCAGAGGCTTTTTCCCGGACTATGAGCGCTACTGCAGCCAGGGACTTTACCCATCCTCATACGGAATGGACCTGCCGGCGGACGAGTCGCGAAAGGAGCTGCCCCGAGAAGCGTTCGAGCTCGAGGAGGATATCGAAAAAAACGAGGTGTATCTTCAATTGGTCCATGCCGCCTATGCCGCCCAATCCGTATTCGAGTGGCAGGAGCAATGGCTCATGCTCCGTGTCGAGCTGCTCAAGGGCTTCGGTGAATGCATCAAAGTCTATGAGGGCCTGTTTCGTGGAAGTCCCGCCGACTTCAGCCGCGCCGAAGAAGCATTCAATCGTGCCGGGCGCCGCATCAAAGCGCTGAGAAAGCCCCCTTATTCGATGGCGCGAAAGCTCGGCGCAAAGATCCGGCTCGTGGATGATTGGATCGGCAGTGTTCATAATTTCCTCGATCAATATCCCAGGCAGAATCCGGGGGACCCGAACCAGTATTTCAGCCGCCTCATGCGGCACAATCTGAGGGCCGCCATCCACAAGGCCCCCGCTGCGTACCGGGCTTTCCAAGGAATCATAGATCGAACGCGCCCCTATTTCGACTTACCCGCTCTCGACAAGAGAGAGATCACGGACTATACCGCCCTGGCCGATATCCTGGACTTCTGGTTCGAGCGCCCATCCATGGATGTGCCGGATTTGCGCAAAGCGGCGCAAAGGCTTCGGGAGAGCAGAAGAAAGACATTCGTCGACGCGCTGCGCTCGACGATGAAGCCGCTCGAGGATAAGTCCCTTCGGTTCACTTATCCGACCGGTCCCCTCGATGATCATCCCCTTGTTTGCGTGTGTCTCGGGTTCGAGATCCTGAGCTTCGAGGCGGTATCGCTTCAGATAGTCTCGATCATCATGCAACTGGCCACATTCGCCCAGGAATTTCACCTGGCCTACCTGGCTCCCCTCTTTAGGGGCAGCCGCTATACGTCGACCGTTATGAGGATTTCGGCGGACAAGATCCGGCGCATCGCAAAGGGTGAGGACTTCGAGGGAAAGGGATGGACCGTCCTACCCGTGGAGCCTCCCGAAGGATTCGGGGAAGTGCTGCCCGCTGTGGAGCGGATTTCGCTCGAGGAGCTCGACTTGATCTCGGAGTTTCATGAGATATGCGGCGCTATGAATGCAACTAGGAACACGGCCTATCTGGTCAGGAGCAGGCTCGATACCGATCGGTCTTCCGATATCGATCTCGCCGGGCAATACGAGGAGCGCATGAGAGGGGAATACGCGAGCCTTATGGCGCGAATCGGAGAATGGTCGAAAAAGATGCTTCGAGTCACTGAGAACAGCCCCGCCGTCGGGGAGTGGTCGGAAGTGATTCAGACATGCCTGCAACAAATCCAAAGTCTCGACGATTTGAAGGAGATCGATCCGGAATCTTTCCGGCCCGTCGATTTGCTTGCGGATGTGGAATTGCAGAGCCGCCTCAACCGATACCTTGACGCCGGATACCCCGCCGTGAGATAAACAGCGAAGGGAAGCGAGCCCCTGACCTGTTTGAGAGGATAACCGTTAATGACGGACAGTCGGATACCGGATGATCTCAGGCGTTTTATTCTAACAAGCATCGATTCGGTGCCCCATATGGAAGCGCTCCTTCTTTTTCACCGCAGTCAGAAGGTCGAGTGGAGTGTTTCCGACGCTGCCCAGAAGCTTTTTATCCCTGAGAGCTTGACTGCCGACCTGTTGAATCGCCTGAGCGAGGCAGGGTTTCTTGCCGCCGAGCTCGAGGGAAACCGATCCGTATTTCGATATGCCCCTGTTTCCGCATCCCACGCAGAAATCGTCGATCGGCTGGCGAAGCTCTATTCCAAGGAATTGATTGCCGTGACGCAACTGATTCATTCCAAGGCGGGAACGAGGATTCAACAGTTTGCGGATGCTTTTAAATTGAAGAAGGAGTAGGGATGGCCGGCTTGATATACAGTCTGTGTGCGATAACGGCGCTCCTGTGCGCCACGCTGCTCCTGCGAAGCTACGGAAACAGCGGATATCGGCTGTTGTTTTGGAGCGGTCTATCCTTTCTCGGCCTGGCCTCGAGCAATATCATTCTCGTTGCCGACAAGCTGATATTTACCGATGTGGATCTTTTGCCATTGCGGCTGCTTGTGACACTCATCGCAATGATGCTCATGCTATACGGTCTGATTTGGGAAAGTGAGTGAGGGTGAAACGATGAACGAGATGATGGTGGGCGCCATTGCGATGGCTTGCTTTGTCGTGGGGCTGTTTTTTCTCCGTTTCTGGAAGAAGACCCGCGATCGCTTTTTCCTCTTCTTTTCCGTCTCTTTTTTTGTCGAAGGTGTCAACCGGATCGTTTTCGGCCTGAGCAATCAACAGGACGAGCATGAGCCCCTCATCTACCTGGTACGCTTCCTCTCCTTCGGCCTGATCCTGTTTGCCATCGTGGATAAAAACCGCAGGAAGACTTGACCACGAAAGGCACGAAGGGTGATTACTTCCTTTCTGATGGCCGTCATTACTTTCGTGCCTTCGTGTCTTCGTGTTTGAAGGTGAGTCCTTACGCCAGCGAGAAATAGAACGTAGCACCCTTTCCCACTTCCCCCTCGCCCCAAATGCTGCCGCCGTGGCGGTGTATGATCCTCTGAACGGTGGCAAGCCCGATACCCGTGCCCGGATACTCCGACGCGGAATGGAGCCGCTCGAAGACGCAGAAAAGCTTCGATGCCCGGGCCATATCGAACCCGGCTCCGTTATCGCGCACGAAAACAGCCTGTTTTCCATCCTTCGTCTCGCACCCGAGCTCGATTCGTCCATTCTCGCAGCTCTGGGTGAATTTCCACGCGTTTCCGAGAAGATTTTCCATCACCAGTCGAAGGAGCCGCACATCTCCCTCGACGGCGATTCCCTTGGGAATGGCAAACTCGACGTTGCGATCCGGATTGGCGTTCTCGAGCTCTCTCGCAATGGAGAGGCAGATCGAGCTGAGATCGACCAGCTCGCAGCTCATCTCTCCGCGGGTTACCCTGGAGAAGGTGAGCAGCGCTTCTATGAGGGTTTCCATGCGCTCACCCGAACGCTTGATGCGCTGAAGGTAGTCCTTCCCCTCCTCATCGAGAACATCGGAGCATTTGGTAAGAACCCTGTCGCTGAAAGTTCTCATGTGTCTCAAGGGAGCCCGGAGGTCGTGGGAGACCGTGTAGCTGAAAGTCTCCATTTCCTTGTTTGCCGCCTGGAGCTCCGCCGTGCGCTCGGCCACTTTGTGCTCCAGCTTTTCGTTGAGCTCTTGAAATTCGGCGGTACGCTCCACCACCTTCTGCTCCAGGGTTTCGTTCATACCGCTCAGCGCCGCGTTCGCCTCCTCGAGGGCGCATGCGGTCTTGCGAAGCTCCTCGTTGAGCTGCTTGAGCTGTTGTCCGTTCTTGTGGAGCTCCACGAAAACGGAAACCTTGGCTTTCAGGACATACGGATCGATCGGCTTGAGCAGGTAATCGACGGCGCCTACGGAGTAGCCCTCGGCAATGTACCGGTCTTCCTTCCCGAAGGCGGTCAGAAAAATGATGGGGATGTTGCGGGATTTCTCCCTCTGTTTGATGATTCTTGCGGTCTCGAATCCATCCATGACGGGCATCTGCACGTCGAGGAGAATCAGGGCAAAATCTTGCAGGAGAAGAGACCTCAATGCTTCGCGACCCGTGAGAGCCTTGACGATACTGTGCTCGGGGGCAGCCAGAAGCGCTTCCAAGGCGAGCAGGTTTTCAAGCCTGTCATCGACTACGAGAATATTTATCTTTTGCTCGGCATCCATCGCATCTCCTGTCTCGCTTAGTCAGTTTGCTGAGCGCAGTGAATTTCGCATGGTTGCTCACTTCTGTACAGCCATACCTGCAGGAGCGACAGGAGCCGCTCGGCGTTTACCGGCTTGCTGATGTAGTCGGAAGCTCCGGCCTCGATACATTTCTCGCGGTCTCCCTTCATGGCCTTCGCCGTAAGAGCCACGATGGGCAAGCTCTGGTACTTTTCATCCTCACGAATCTGGCGAATGGTCTCGTAGCCGTCCAGCTCGGGCATCATGATGTCCATGAGAACCAGGTCGATCTCGGGATCGGCTTTCAAAGAGACGATGCCTTCTTTTCCGTTTTCAGCGAAGGCTATCTTCATCCCTCTGCTCTCGAGGACGCTGGTGAGGGCGAAGATGTTGCGCACGTCGTCATCGACGATGAGGATCTTTCTGCCGGCCAGGATTTTTTCCCGCTCGCGGATCCGGTTCAAGAGGAGCCTTTTGTCCTCGGGGAGCTCGCTGACGGCCCGATTGAGAAAGAGCGCGGTTTCATCCAGCAGGCGGGCCTGGGAATCATCCCCCTTGAGAATGATCCGGTCTGCATACTCATTGATCCGCGACCGGTCTTTCTCGCCGGGATTGCGCGAGCAGTAGACAATGATCGGCATATCGGCATAATCCAAATTACCGGCCATCTTTTCCAGCAGCTCGGCCCCGCTCATATCCGGCAGCGCCAGGCCAAGGACCATGCAATCGAACGTGCAGCCCTGCATTGCTTCGAAAGCCTGCTCTCCTGTTTCCACCGCCGTGACCTCGACGTCTTCGCCGCCTATGAGGCTTACGATCACTTCGCGCTCGGTCTCATCGCCTTCCACCACGAGAAGACGTGAAATCTTGCGCTCGATGGATTCCTGGAGCTGGTTGAAGATGTTGTCCAAAACCTGCTTATCGACCGGCTTGGTGAGGTAGGTGAAGGCGCCCCTGGATATTGCCTTTTTGCGCTCGTCATCGGTGCCGGAAATAATGTGTACCGGGATGTGGCGCAAATCGGGATGGCCTTTCAACCGTTCCAGAATAGTCCAGCCGTCCAGCATGGGGAGCAAGATGTCGAGCAGAATGGCATCCGGCTTGTATTCATGGGCCAGCGCGAGCCCCGTGTCTCCTCTCAGCGTCACAATCGCCTTGAGATCCCTTTCATGAGCCATATCCTTCAAGATACTGGCGAAGTTCTCATCATCTTCTATGATGAGCACCACCCGGTCTCCTATATGGATATCATACCGGTCGTCCATTACCTCATAGGCCGGAAGAATCTCCGCGCCGCCCTCGTAATAAATCGGCTCCTCATCCTTACCGTTGCCGCCGTCCTTCCTGCCGGGGGCCGTCCTCTCGGCGGCCCTTTGCCACAGCTCGGGAACCGGCTCCGCGGATACGGTCGGGACAAAGCGCGCGGGAAGGAAGAGCGTGAAGGTACACCCCGCTCCTTCCTCGCTCTCGAGATGGATCTCGCCACCCAGAAGCTTCGCGATCTCACGGCTGATGGTGAGCCCGAGTCCGGTTCCGCCGTACTTGCGGCTGGTCGTTCCGTCCAACTGCTGGAAGGCCTCCCAGATGATCTTCTGCTTATCCTTCGGGATTCCGATGCCGGTATCCTTCACGGTAAAGGCGATGACCTTGTCGGTATGCCGCAATGTCTGGCTCTCGAACTGCATTCCGGGCTCGGGGCTTCCGATATCGAGAGTCACGCTGCCTTTTTCCGTGAACTTGAAGGCGTTGGAGAGGAGATTTCTCAGGATCTGCTCGAGCCGCTGCCGGTCGGTCCTGATCGTTTGAGGCAGGGTTTCTCCGATATTGATGCCGTACTCGATCCCCTTCTGTTCGGCGAGCTGCTGGAACGTACGCTCGGCAAAAACCTTCACGTCCATCGGGGAAGAAGCGGTGATGTTTATGTCCATACGGCCGGCTTCGATCTTGGACAGGTCGAGAATCTCGTTGATGAGACCGAGCAGGTCGTTGCCGCTGGTATGGACCGTGCTGATGTGCTCAACCTGGTGCGGCAGAAGATTGCCGTCCCGGTTTTCGCCAAGGAGGCCGGTGAGGAGGAGGAGGCTGTTGAGAGGCGTCCTGAGCTCATGGGACATATTGGCAAGAAATTCCGATTTGTACTTGGAGGTAATGGCAAGCTGCTCGGCTTTCTCCTCGAGGGAGGCTTGCGTGAGCTCGAGCTCGCTGTTTTTGACCTCGACCATCTGTTTTTGCTCTTCGAGCTTTTTCGCTTTGTCCTCGAGCTCGTCGTTTGTCTGGCGGAGCTCTTCTCTTTGAGAGCGAAGCTGCTCCTGGGACTGCTTGAGGGCCTGGGCCTGCTCTTCGAGCTCGACGTTGGAGCGTTTGAGATCTTCCTGCCTGGTCTGGAGCTCTTCAGCGAGCTGCTGGGACTGCTTGAGAAGCTCTTCCGTTCTCATGTTGGCCTGGATGACGTTCAAGACGACTCCAAGGCTTTCCATGAGCTGCTCGAGGAAGGTCAAGTGTGTTTCCTTGAAGCGGTCGAAAGAGGCGATCTCGACCACGGCGAGCACCTGCCCCTCGAAGATGACGGGGAGCACGATGATGTTCATCGGCTTGGATTCGCCAAGTCCCGAGGTGACCTTGATGTAGTCGTCGGGAACGTTGGTGAGAAGGATGGCCTTTTTCTCGCGAGCGCACTGCCCGACGAGTCCTGCTCCGAGCTTCCACCGGTTGGCGACGTTTTTTCGCTCGACGTAGGCATAGGTGCTCAGGAGCTTCAAGACAGGGCTGCGCTCGTCCTCTTCCTCATCGATATCCATGATGTAGAAGACGCTCTGGTGGCCGTTGACGAGTGGTGTGAGCTCGGACATGACGAGCTGGGTGACCGTCTCGAGGTTTCTTTCGCCCTGGAGCGTGCGGGAGAACTTGGCAAGGTTCGTCTTGAGCCAGTCTTGCTCCTCGTTCCTGCGCGTCGTGTCGCGCAACGTGATGATCATCCGGTTGACGTTGTCCTTGAGCTCGGCCACCTCGCCGAAGGCCTCGACGGTGATGGAGCGGCTGAGATCGCCTCGGCTCACGGCGGTGGCGACATCGGCGATGGCGCGCACCTGCAATGTGAGGTTTCCCGCGAGCTGGTTGACGTTATCGGTAAGATCCTTCCAGACGCCGGAGACTCCTTTCACCTGGGCCTGGCCACCGAGCTTTCCGTCGGTTCCCACCTCGCGAGCCACACGCGTTACTTCGCCGGCAAACGCATTGAGCTGATCGACCATCTTGTTGATGGTGTCTTTTAGCTCCAGGATCTCGCCACGGGCCTCGACCGTGATCTTTTGCGAAAGGTCGCCGTTTGCAACGGCGATGGTCACCTTGGCGATATCGCGCACCTGGGAGGTGAGAGCGCCCGCCATGGCGTTGACGGAGTCGGTAAGATCCTTCCAGATGCCGGCAACACCGGGCACCTGGGCCTGGCCTCCGAGCTTTCCGTCGGTACCCACCTCTCTCGCCACGCGGGTTACTTCGGAGCCGAAGGCATTGAGCTGATCGACCATTTTGTTGATGGTGTTCTTGAGCTGGAGAATCTCGCCTCGGGCCTCGACCGTGATCTTTTGCGAGAGGTCGCCGTTTGCAACGGCCGTTGTCACCAGGGCGATATTTCTTACCTGGTCGGTGAGGTTGCTCGCCATCTGGTTCACGTTATCGGTGAGGTCCTTCCAGACACCCGACACGCCGCGCACATACGCCTGGCCACCGAGCTTTCCTTCGGTACCCACCTCTCTCGCCACGCGGGTTACTTCGGAGGCGAAGGCGTTGAGCTGATCGACCATCTTGTTGATGGTGTCTTTCAGCTCCAGGATCTCGCCACGGGCCTCGACCGTGATCTTCTGAGAGAGGTCTCCGTTTGCAACAGCCATGGTCACCTTGGCGATATCGCGCACCTGGGAGGTGAGGCTTCCGGCCATGGCGTTCACGTTATCGGTAAGATCCTTCCACACTCCCGCCACACCGACCAACTGGGCCTGGCCGCCGAGCTTTCCTTCGGTGCCGACCTCGCGGGCCACGCGGGTCACTTCACCGGCAAACGCGTTGAGCTGATCGACCATCCGGTTGATGGTATTCTTGAGCTCGAGGATTTCTCCTTTCGCTTCGACCGTGATCTGTCTCGAGAGGTCACCGTTTGCAACGGCTGTCGTCACCTTGGCGATATCGCGCACCTGGGAGGTGAGGCTTCCGGCCATGGCGTTCACGTTATCGGTCAAATCCTTCCACACGCCCGCAACACCCGGCACCTCCGCCTGGCCCCCGAGCTTTCCGTCGGTTCCCACCTCGCGGGCCACGCGGGTTACCTCGGCTCCGAACGCATTGAGCTGATCCACCATCCGGTTGATGGTGTCTTTGAGCTGAAGGATCTCGCCCCGGGCCTCGACCGTGATCTTCTGAGAGAGGTCTCCGTTTGCAACGGCCATGGTCACCCTGGCGATATCGCGCACCTGGGAGGTGAGGCTTGCGGCCATGGCGTTCACGTTGTCGGTAAGATCCTTCCACACTCCCGCAACACCCGGTACTTCCCCCTGGCCGCCGAGCTTTCCGTCGGTTCCGACCTCGCGGGCCACGCGGGTCACTTCACCGGCAAACGCATTGAGCTGATCCACCATCCGGTTGATGGTGTCCTTGAGCTGGAGGATCTCGCCGCTCGCCTCGACCGTGATTTTGCGTGAGAGGTCACCGTTTGCAACGGCCGTGGTTACGAGCGCGATGTTTCTAACCTGGTCCGTGAGGTTGTTAGCCATCCGGTTGACGGAGTCGGTGAGGTCTTTCCACACTCCCGATACTCCAAGCACCTGCGCCTGGCCGCCGAGCTTTCCGTCGGTTCCGACCTCGCGGGCCACGCGGGTTACCTCGCCTGCAAACGCATTGAGCTGATCCACCATGCGGTTGATCGTATCCTTGAGCTCCAAAATCTCGCCGCTCGCCTCGACCGTGATTTTCTGCGAGAGGTCTCCGTTTGCAACGGCAGTGGTTACGACCGCGATGTTACGGACCTGGTCCGTCAGGTTGCTCGCCATCCGGTTGACGGAGTCGGTGAGGTCTTTCCATACGCCCGACACCCCCGGTACTTCGCCCTGGCCACCGAGCTTTCCGTCGGTTCCGACCTCGCGGGCCACGCGGGTTACCTCACCGGCAAACGCGTTGAGCTGGTCGACCATCCGGTTGATGGTGTCCTTGAGCTCCAAAATCTCGCCGCTTGCCTCGACCGTGATCTTTTTCGACAAGTCTCCCTGGGCCACGGCCGTCGTTACTTCGGCGATGTTGCGCACCTGGGAGGTCAAGCTTCCCGCCATGGCGTTGACGCTCTCGGTAAGATCCTTCCATACGCCCGAAACTCCGAGAACGACCGCCTGGCCGCCGAGCTTTCCCTCGGTTCCTACCTCCCATGCCACGCGGGTCACTTCACCGGCAAACGTGTTCAGGTTATCGACCATGCTGTTGATGGTGTCTTTGAGCTCCAGAATCTCGCCGCTCGCCTCGACCGTGATCTTCTTCGACAAGTCCCCCCCGGCCACGGCCGTCGTTACTTCGGCGATGTTACGGACCTGGGAGGTGAGGCTTGCGGCCATGGCGTTCACGTTGTCGGTCAAGTCCTTCCAGACGCCCGATACTCCCGGCACCTGTCCCTGGCCACCGAGCTTTCCTTCGGTACCCACCTCGCGGGCCACGCGGGTTACCTCGGAGCCAAACGCGTTGAGCTGATCGACCATGCGGTTGATGGTGTCCTTGAGCTCCAAAATCTCGCCGCTCGCCTCGACCGTGATCTTTTGCGAAAGGTCTCCGTTTGCAACGGCTGTCGTTACGACCGCGATGTTTCTTACCTGGTCGGTCAGGTTGCTCGCCATCCGGTTGACGGAGTCGGTAAGGTCTTTCCATACTCCCGACACCCCCGGCACCTGGGCCTGGCCACCGAGCTTTCCATCCGTACCCACCTCGCGGGCCACGCGGGTTACTTCGGAGCCGAAGGCATTGAGCTGATCGACCATCCGGTTGATGGTATCCTTGAGCTCCAGGATCTCGCCGCTCGCCTCGACCGTGATCTTCTTGGACAAGTCTCCCTGGGCCACCGCCGTCGTTACTTCGGCGATGTTACGCACTTGGGAGGTCAAGCTGCTTGCCATGGCATTAACGGAGTCGGTAAGGTCTTTCCACACTCCCGCAACACCCGGCACCTGCCCCTGGCCTCCGAGCTTTCCTTCGGTCCCCACCTCGCGGGCCACGCGGGTTACCTCGCCGGCAAACCCATTGAGCTGATCCACCATGCGGTTGATGGTATCCTTGAGCTCCAAAATCTCGCCGCTCACATCGACTGTAACCTTCTGCGAAAGGTCTCCGTTTGCAACGGCCGTCGTAACGAGCGCAATGTTTCTAACCTGGTCCGTGAGGTTGTTCGCCATCCGGTTGACGGAGTCGGTGAGGTCTTTCCAAACGCCCGATACTCCAAGCACCTGGGCCTGGCCACCGAGCTTTCCGTCCGTTCCGACCTCGCGGGCCACGCGGGTTACCTCGGAGCCGAACGCATTGAGCTGATCCACCATGCGGTTGATGGTGTCTTTGAGCTCCAAAATCTCGCCGCTCGCCTCGACCGTGATCTTCTTCGACAAGTCTCCCTGGGCAACCGCCGTCGTTACTTCGGCGATGTTACGCACCTGGGAGGTCAAGCTTCCCGCCATGGCGTTGACGTTATCGGTAAGATCCTTCCATACGCCGGAAACTCCGGGAACGACCGCCTGGCCTCCGAGCTTTCCTTCGGTGCCGACTTCCCTCGCCACGCGGGTGACTTCACCGGCAAACGTGTTCAAGTTATCCACCATGCGGTTGATGGTGTCTTTGAGCTCCAAAATCTCGCCGCTCGCCTCGACCGTGATTTTCTTCGACAAGTCTCCCTGGGCAACGGCCGTCGTTACTTCGGCGATGTTACGGACCTGGGAGGTCAAGCTTCCCGCCATGGCGTTAACGGAGTCGGTAAGATCTTTCCATACGCCCGATACGCCGGGCACTTCGCCCTGGCCTCCGAGCTTTCCTTCGGTACCGACTTCCCTTGCCACGCGGGTTACTTCCGAGGCGAAGCCGCTGAGCTGGTCCACCATGGTATTGACGACGTTACCGATTCGAAGGAATTCCCCTTGAAGCTGTCTACCGTCGATCTCGAGAGCCATCTTCCTCGATAAGTCTCCCCGGGCGACGGCCGTGAGAACGCGGGCGGTTTCAGCCGTCGGCTGGGCCAGGTTCACGACCAGGGAGTTGATGGAATCCACACCGGTCTTCCAGCCTCCGGACACGTCGCCCATGGACGCGCGCTCATCCATGTTTCCTTCCAGGCCGACCATGGTGTTGATGCGAACGAGCTCGCCCGTTATCTGCCCGTTCAGGGCGACCACCTCGTTGAAGGCATCGGCGATCTCCTTCATGATGCCTACGCCCGACATATCGATCCGGACCGAGAAATCGCCGTCCCGCACGGCCTTCAGGGCCTGCAGCAGCTCAGCGAGCTGCTGTCGGCCGCTGCCCCAGCTAAAAGCGTTCAATTTCATCACCGACATGGTCACCCCCAGGTTTCTAGTTGCCGTAATGCCGCTGGTTCACCGCTCAACGTTGCCTCAATGGTAATGTGACGATAAAAGTCGATCCCTTTCCCGGCTAGCTGCTTGCCGCGATGCTTCCTGAATGCCGTTGGACGATCTTTAGGCAGATGGCGAGCCCCATGCCCGTTCCACCATAGCCGCTTTGTCGGCCATGCAGCCGCTGAAAGGGCCGGAAGATCCGGTCGAGATAGGTTCCATCGGAGCAATCGGCACCGTGGATTTTTATTTCGGGCTTTTGTTCGCCGCGATACTTGAGCGCGTTTGAAATCAGGTATTGAAAGAGCACTTGCATCTGGAGCGGATCGACTTCGGCGGTCGGCAGCTCTGAAATCTCCACGTTTGCGCCAATCTACAGAATAACTGTATCCGTCCAAATTATCTTCGACAGTGTTTTTTGCCCTGAAAGGGCTTCATAAATTAGCCCAGCGACAGCGCCACCCCGGGCTGATTTATGAAGCCCTTTCAGGGCAAAAAACACTGTCGAAGATCATCTGGACGGATACAATATCCTCGGAAACCGCTTGATAAGGTTCCAACCCTTCGATAGCGAGGTGCCGCCGGAAAAAACCGGCATCACGTCTGCACGGTCGAGCGATGCAAGGACGCCAATGGCCCGGACGACGTGCCAGTCCTTTTCGACCAACCCTTCATCCGTTGCGAGCGCTCCCGCGACCCGTTCAATGAGCCTCCGGTCAAGCACGCTCAAAACTCACATAAGTTCCGTTGTAACCGATCTTGCGACGCACACGCTTCGTAACAGCAATCGCCCTTCCCGCCGGAACTTGGGTTGTCTTTCCGGAATTATAGGCTTGCTCAAAGCGTGTCGGGGCTCTCTTAACGCCGAGCTTATCGAGTGCTTCAACCGCCAAAGCGCGAATACCCTTCACTGGTGCCGGATTGCCGTCGAAGGGCGATGCCTCGGCCCGCGCGTAGAGACCTTGTCCTATTTTCAGAAGCCGCCCCCGGCGAACCAGCTCACGAAGTGCGCGGCCCACCTGGTCATAACCGCCTAGGTCCTTAAAATCCGAGCGCAGAAACACATCACCGCGTTTGCGGTCGATGCGTTTCATGAGGCGTGTTTCCAAGCTTTCCGACATCATATTGCATTCCTCCATACCTTGTCAAAATACGACATCTGAGTGCATTTTTCAATAGAAAAGCCCGTTGAATAAAATGGTATAAAGTGGAACAAAGCTAGATACTTAAATATGGAAAGCTTGTATAATGGGGTGGATTTCCAGCCATGGAAACCACTCGACCTATACAGGAGCTTTCCATGCGAGAAAAAGATATCCTTGTCTGCCCCGGGCAACTTGTTGCCCGGGTGCGAAGCACAAGAGGTATTCCTTTCGTGCTTCACCCCCTGGTAGTAAGCTGCTTGAATCACCGGCATTCGCCCGCAACACCCACCGAGTCGTAAAATCTGAATGTATCCCTCTTGTGCTTCGCACACCGGCAACGAGTTGCCGGTGCCACCCCTCCGAAGCCACGAAACTTCATTTCGCCACTTGCAGGCTGGAAGCCCGCGCTCCCAGGGGGGGAACGAACTTACGGCGCGATGGTCTAGCAACCCTCAGCTCATCCCAGGTAAGCCTTTTGAATCTTGGGGTTGGTAGCCAGCTCCCGTGCGGGTCCTTCCATGACTATGCGCCCGGCTTCGAGAACATAGGCCCGGTGGGCGTATTTCAAAGCGAGGCGGGCGTTTTGTTCCACCACCAGGATAGTGACTCCGGTGTCGTTTAGCTGCTTCAGCACTCGAAAGAGCTCCTGCATGAGAAACGGCGCCAGTCCCATGGACGGCTCGTCCAACAGGATGAAGTGGACGCCGGTCATGAAGGCTCTTCCCATGGCCAGCATCTGCTGCTCGCCGCCGCTCAGGGTGTCACCCCGCTGACGCCTGCGGTCGGCAAGACGCGGGAAAAGGGAGAACACCCGCTCGTAGTCCCGCTTGATGCCTTCCACATCCTTCCTGGCGTAGGTGGCCAGCTTCAGGTTTTCAAATACCGTGAGATTCCCGAAAATATGGCGTCCTTCGGGAACGAGTCCGATTCCGAGCCCGGCCACGATGGTATGGGCCGGGACCTGGAGAAGGCTCGAGCCTTTGAAGTCGATGCTCCCGCGGGTCACCAGTGGCCCCTCGGGGGGAGGAAGCCGCATGATGCTCATGAGCGTCGTGGATTTGCCGGCTCCGTTGGCCCCCAGGAGGGCCACCATTTCGCCTTCCTTGACTTCGAAGGATATCCCGTGCAGGGCTTCGATGTTTCCGTATTGCACGTGCAGGTCTTCAATTTGCAGCATCGCTCGTTTCTTCTTCTCCCAGGTATGCCTTGACAACTCGAGGGTTTCGTCGCACGGCCTCGGGAGGGCCTTCCGCTATGGTCTCCCCGAAATCGACCACTTTGATGAATTCGCACAGGTTCATAACCAGCCGCATGTGATGTTCGATGAGCCAGATGGTCAGCTTGAATTCCTCGCGAATCCAGCGGATGAGCTCGATCAGGTGGTCCACGTCGCCGGGGTTCATGCCCGCCGCCGGCTCATCCAGGAGCAGGAGCTCCGGGCGGATGGAGAGGGCTCGACCGATTTCGAGGCGCCGCTGCAATCCGTAGGGAAGGTTTTTGGGATATTCCCTGGCGTAGTGGCTGAGGCCCAGGACGTCCAGGAGCCTTTCCGCCGTAGCCTTCACCCGCCGCTCGCTCTCCTTGAATTTCCCCGTTCGCAGCACGGCCTGGAAAAATCCGTATCCCAACTGGTGATGCTGTGAAATGCAAAGGTTGTCGAAAACCGTCAGGCTGTTCCACAAGCGGATGTTTTGGAACGTGCGGGCAATGCCGAGAGCCGTCACTTCATGGGGACGAAGCCCGGTTATGGGCTTTCGGCCAAAGAGAATCTCGCCTTCCGTGGGCCGGTAGAAGCCGCTTACCATGTTGAAAACCGTCGTCTTGCCCGCCCCGTTGGGGCCGATGAGGGCCAGGAGCTCCCCGCCATGGAGGCTCAGGTTGAAATTGTAGACGGCGCGGAGCCCCCCGAAATAGAGAGTGACATTGCGCATTTCCAGAAGTGCCATCTATGCTTGCCTTTCCCGTGGAGAAAATATCCTGGACAGTCGCGGAAAAACGTCCGAGAGCTCCCGGTGCCCCAGGAGGCCTTCCGGGCGAAACATCATGAGAAGGATGAGAAGGAGCGGAATGACCACCCATTTTACCACCTGCAGGGGACGGAAAAGCTCCAGGAGCAGCGTGAAGACGATGGCGCTCAGCACCGACCCGCTCAGGGACCCCATGCCGCCCAGGTAGACCATCACCAGTATTTCCGTGGATTTCATGATGGTGAAGGTTCCCGGGTTTATGTAGCCCAGAATGTGAGCGAAAAGCCCTCCCGCTATGCCGGCCAGCCCCGAGGAAAGCATGAAGGCCGTAAGCTTCATGCGGTGAGTGTCGATGCCCATGATCTCGGAGGCGATCTCGTCGTCCCGAAGTGCCACGATGCCCTTGCCGTGAATGGAATTTACGAACCGGTGGATGATCCACACGGTGAGCCCCACGGCAATGAAGGTCCAGACCATTACCCAGGGCAGATTCACCATTTCCTGCATGGAATTTACGATGTTTCGCATGCCCATGAACCCGCGGGCGCCGCCGATGACCTGAATGTTTTCTATGGAGCTCTTGACGATGTAGCTCACCGCCAGGGTAATGATGGCCAGGTAATCGCCCCGCGTTCGAAAGGAGGGAATAGCCACCAGGAGCCCCACCAGTGCCGCTCCCACGCCGCCAAGGAGCAGCGTGACCGGGAAGAGGTAGAGAGCACTGGAAGGCGACAGCAGGGAAGAGCCGAAGACCTGGCTATTGGTGAAAAACCAGATATTGAGCACCGAAGTGACGTAGGCTCCCACGGCCATGAATCCCGCGTGTCCTACTGAAAACTCGCCCATGTAGCCGTTGACCAGGTTGAGGGACGTGGAGAGGATGATATTGATGCCGATAAACATGATGATGATCTGGATATAGGCATTGATCCAGTTGGCCCGGGCGGCCGCAATGGTGAGCACGCCCAACAGGATGTAGAGAAAAACGGAGGTAAATCGGCGCATGATCTTTTTGTCCTGGTGCTTAGATCTTGGTGGCCCGTGCCACACCGAAGATTCCGGTAGGTTTGAAGCTGAGGAATATCAAAAGAACGCTGAAAGCGATGAGATCCCGTAACGTGGAAGGAAAAGAAGCCGCGACGAAGATCTCCACGAACCCCAGCAGGAATCCCCCCACGAGGGCGCCGCGGATTTCCCCGATTCCCCCCAGCACGGCGGCGATGAAGGCCTTCCAGCCCACCAGCGCCCCCATGTAGGGCTCGAGCACCGGGTAGGAGATGGCGAAGAGCACGCCGGCCAGCGCCGCCATGGACGAGCCCAGGATGAAGGTGAACACGATGACCGTGTCGATGGGAATCCCCATGAGTGGCACCGCCATGCGGTCGTAGGAAATAGCACGCATGGCCATGCCGATCTTCGTTTTTCGAACGATGGTCTCGAGGAGCACAAATACCAGGATCGTTGTAATGATGACCAAGATCTTGACATTGCTGAAGGTGACTCCGCCTATGGTATAGACGGTCTTTGTGAAAAGCTCGGGAAAGCTGCGGCGGTTGGCGCCCAGAAGGGCCAGGTTGCCGTTTTCCAGGAGCAGTCCGCACATGAGGGCCGTAATTACCACATAGAGCCTCGAAGCGCCTTTGCGGCGAAGGGGCCGGTAGGCGACCCGCTCCAGCGTGACTCCAACCCCTGCCGTGAGAATCATGGTGATGAAGAGCGTCAGCAGGAAGACCAACAGAGGTGGAAGGTGAACGGGCATGAGCCCTGCGTATTGCCCCAGGAGCAGGGTGGCGACGAAAAAGCCGATGTATGATCCCACCATGAAGATATCGCCGTGGGCGAAGTTGATGAGGAGAAGGACGCCGTAGACCAGGGTATAGCCCAGGGCGATGAGGGCATAAAAGCTCCCCCACTGGAGGGCGTTCAGGAGATTTTGAATGAGCTCTTGGTAAAACAAAGTTCTGCTCCTTATGGATTCGCCATGGATACGGCAAAACATGGAAAGGCGGGAATCTCTTCCCGCCTTTGGAATTCATTCGGATCTGAAGGTGCCTCGGCTGAGCTTTTTTCACCGCAGAGACGCAGAGATGCAGAGAGGCTTTGAAATCTCCAGGAGTTTTTCTCCGCGCCTCTGCTCATATGCGGTGAGCACACTCTTCCGGCCATCGGCTACGGGCAAGCGGACTTGAAGAATTCGAACTCACCCTTGTCGCTGATCTTAACCACCACCGCGCACTTGATGGGATTGCCGCCGGGCTGGAAGCTCATCTTGCCCGTGATGCCTTCGAAGTCCTTGATCTGGGTCAACTGGTCCTTGACGGCATCGCGGTCCTTGTCCAGGTTGCCGCTGAGGCCTTTGGTGTTCTTGATGGCCTCGACGAGCAGGTTAATGGCATCCCAGGTGAGAGCCGCCACGTCGTCGGGAACGTAGCCGTACTTTGCGTTGTACTTGTCGATAAATTCCTTGGTAGTGCCCTTGGCTCCAGCGGCGGCGTAATGGGTGGTGAAATAGTAGCCCTTGCAGGCATCGCCGCACAGCTTCATGAGCTCGGCGGAGCCCCAGGCATCACTTCCCATGACGGGCTTCTTCCAGCCCAGCTCCTGGGCCTGCTTTACGATGAGGGGAACTTCGTCATAATATTGGGGAATGAACAGCACATCGGCGCCAGAATTGACGATCTTGGTGAGCTGAGCGCTGAAATCCTTGTCCTTGGTGGTGAAGGTTTCGAAAGCCGTTACCGAGCCGGGTCCGTTGATTTCTTCAAAGGCTTTCTTGAAATATTCCGCGATCCCCTTGGGAGCGTCACTTGCGATATCATAGAGTACGGCGGCCTTTTTGGCACCGAGATCATCGGTAACGAACCTGGCCACAACCGGCCCCTGGAAGGGATCGAGGATGCACGCCCTGAAAACATAGGGGCGTTCTTCGGTGGTCTTGGGATTGGTGGACCAGGGTGAGATCATGGGAGTCTTATAGGTATTGGCGACTTCACCAGCCGGAATGGCCTGCTTGCTGGACTGGGGGCCTATGAGGGCCAGCACTTCGTCCTGGGTGATGAGCTTCAGAGCCGTGGCCGTGGCCGATTCGGCTTTGGATTCATTGTCCTCGTAAATGAATTCCAGGCTATAGGTCTTGTCTCCCACCTTGATTCCCCCGGCGCCGTTGATTTCGGCCTTGAGGATCTCCGCGGCGAATTTCGAGCTTTCACCGATCTTGGGAAGATCGCCGGTCAGGGGAATATTGAAGCCGATCTTTAGCGTTTCCGCACTGGCCGTGGAAAGCGAGCAGGGAAAGCAGGTAAAAAGTGTGACGAGAAAAGCCAGGGCCATAACCGCAAACGTTCTGCGCATAGAGTGATTCTCCTCTGCAGTTGTGATGATGAATGGTGGTTCAAATAAACGGCTCGAAAAGCTTCTTGATAACGGAATTCGGCATCTATACATCATAGAACCAAACGGCTGTCAATCGGCATCGCTCTTTGCCCGAGGATTCGGGATGCGCTTCACGCTCCTTTTTCCGGAGACCTTCCGGAAGAATCGGCTCAAGGAGCTCGGTAGCGAAAGGCGGAAAAATGCCTCGGAAGAGTTGCCAATACGAGGAAAAAGTTTTATATGGAGCGGTCATTTTTTCCAAAGAAAAGGAGCAAACATTGAAGATCATCTGCCCATCCTGTCATTACGTCGGAGAGAGCGAGGAAATGCCCAAAGGCTCTCGAAAAATCGAAATCACGCTCTGGTGTTGTTTTCTTGTACCCGGTATGCTGTATTCCATGTGGCGACAGTCGAAGGACGGCCGATACCAGGGATGTCCACAATGCCATGAAGCCAAGATTCGGCCTATGAAAAGAAAAGAATGGAAAGCGTATGAGCGCAACGGACAGTTGCCGGCCGACTAATTGTCCAACATCTGGTGAGCTTTCTCCACCGTAGAGATGCAAAAGACGCAAAGGACGCAAATAAAACGCAGAGGAGCTTCGAGATTTCCAAGAGCTTTTCTCTGCGTTTTCTCTGCGTCCTCCGCGTCTCCGCGGTAAACGCACAAGCCCCGCGTGAGCCATGTCCCGTCGTCTTATGCCGGCGCCCCCCCCCAGTAGCTTGGGCGCCGATGTTCCAGTTCGCCCCTGATGGCTCGCTGATTATCGATCCCTGATTGCTGAGGGGGTGATTTCAAATTCTGAACGAAAGGATCTGGAGATGGAAAAGGAATCTATCAAGAAAGAAGTAACTGATCAATTCAATCAATTAGTCTCTGCAGTAAACAGCATGAATGCCGAGGCATGGTCTGAATATTACAGCAAGGATGAATTCTTGTCAGCGATTGCTAGCACAGATTTTTTTGCTACACGAAGTGCATGGGTGAGCTCGATAACGAACTATTTCTCAATGAGAGAGCGTCAGCATATTGAGCCTATCGAAGTACGAGTTGATGTGCTGAGCTCAAACCTGGCTCTAATGACAAGTGAAGAGAAGGTGGAGATGCGGTTGAAGAGTGGAGAGAGCATTAAGTGCAAACATGTTTTTACGATGATATGGAAAAGAGAGCAAGACGGTTGGAAGATTCTGCATTCTCATGAGTCATGGATGGACGAGCAGGCCAATTAGATGTCTCTATGTAAGCTCGAGCAAAACATCGAATAATTGATACCTCAGCACGAACGCTAACTTAGCCCTGGCACTGCAGGGGCGGGACAGGTAATTACGCCTTGCAATCAGGAGGAGCCCATCTTTTTGATATCGATTCCATATTTCTTTATCCGATGCCAGACGGTGACCCGATTTACACCGAGAATGCGGGCGGCCCGGGACTGGTTGCCTCCGCTCTTTGAAAGGGCGTCCATCAGGGCTCTCTTCTCATCGGGGCAGGCGGTTGCCGTGCCGGGCTCCCCTTCGTTTTTCATCGCATCGAGCAGCTTCATCCGGGGCGGCAGGTGCTCCGGGGAAATCCAGTCCCGATCCGCAATGACGAAGGCGTATTCGAGAGCGCTCTTGAGCTCCCGAACGTTTCCGGGCCAGTGGTAGGCGGCGAAGAGCCTCATGGCTTCAGGGCTCAAGCCGGATATGTCCTTCCCCCTCTTTGCCCGCAGCCGGCGGATGAAGTGCTCCACCAGCAGCGGAATGTCCTCGACCCGTTCGCGGAGCGGAGGCAGGTGGATGGGGATCACATTGATGCGAAAGAGAAAATCCTCCCGAAATTTTCCTTGAGAAACCAACATTTCCAGGTCCCTGTTGGTGGCGGTAATGATCCGGACGTCCACGTTGATGGGGCGATGGTCCCCCATGCGCTCGAATTGCTTGGTCTCGAGAGCCCTCAGGAGCTTGACCTGGATGGATACTGGAACATCCCCGATCTCATCGAGGAAGATATCTCCTCCATTTGCAACCTCGAAGCGTCCCTCCCGATGGCTGTAGGCTCCGGTGAAGGCACCTTTTACGTGGCCGAAAAGCTCGCTTTCCAGAAGAGCTTCATTCAAAGCGGCACAGTTGAGCTGAATGTAGGGACCGGCTTTCCTGTTGCCGAGAGCGTGAATCGCGTGGGCCACGAGCTCTTTTCCCGTACCGCTCTCTCCGTGTATGATCACCGGCGCATCGCTCTGGGCCGCCTTTTCGGTGATTTCGAAGACGCTTCTCATTGCGGGAGATCTTCCGACCATTCCCTGAAATTCCGAATCCGCATCCAGAAGCCTCGAGAGCAGCCTGATTTCGTGATCCCGCCTGTCGATCTCCGAAATATCCGTGAAGGTTTCGACGGCTCCCAGGGTTCTTCCTTCGATATCTTTCAGAAGAGAGGCATTCTTCAGCACGTGAACAGCGGAGCCGTCCTTGCGAATCAGTAGGCAGCGCTTCTTGTTCGCCACACCCAGATCGAAAAGCTCGCACCACTTGTCTCTTCCCTCTGCCCTGGCGATTTTGCAGGCATCACAATGAAACACGGAGCAAGGGCTTCCGATGAGCTCCTCCCGCGGGTAGCCGGATATTTCCTCCAAAGCCCGATTGGCCGTCAGAACGGTACCATCCGGCCCGATCAACGCCACCCCGTCGTTCATCGTGTCGATGATCTCTTTCCAGTACCGGTTCATCTCCAGCTCTTTCATTCAAGGCCTCCTCATGGTTTAAACAGGTGTTGCAACGTTTAAATAACACAACACCGGGCCCCTCGGCCAGCGGATAAGCTCCTTCCTGCCTCGGATGCTTGAGCCATGCGCCTTTAGAAGGTTTCTTGCCCGGCGGTTCCGGCCGGCATGGGATTTGCTCAAGGGAGGAAGTGAGTGCGAGCTCTTACTGGAGAGCATGATAATGAATGAAAAAGAAGGAGACATAAATGACAGACATCGATCTGAACGCCCTTAAAGTAGCAGCCACGGTGGATGCCCGCGGATGCGCCTGCCCCGGACCACTTCTCGAAGCGAAGAAGGGTATCGGTAAGGTCAAAGTCGGCGAGGTTATCGAGATCCTTTCCGGTGATGCCGGGACCAGGAAAGACATTCCCGTCTGGGCCAAAAAAGTGGGCCACGAGTACCTCGGCTGCCTGAGTGCCGATGGCTGCGACCGGCTGTTCGTTACCAGAAGAAAGTAACCGAAAGGGACACCATGGCACTCCGGGACCCCCAAGGAAAAATACTGATTCTGGCTACCGAAAGCTGCGCCTATCCGGGGGCCAACGCCGTCGGGCAGGCGCACATGAGCTATCCCGCCAACACCTATATTCTCAGGGTGAGGGCTCCCGTGCTCTTTCCGGAAAAATTCTATCTGGAGTGCTTCGAAAAGGGAATTGCCGGGATCATCATCATGTCCTGCGGTGTCGAATGTCCCTACGAGGGGGCCTATCAGGCCCTCGCCAAAAGAATAGATCGTGTTTACGCCATGATGAAGGAGAGGGGAATCGATACCCGAAGGCTTCGGCTGACTGCCCTCTGCACGGTCTGCACCAGGGCCTTCCTCAATGAAGTCAGGCAGATGAATGAGTTGGTCGGTGAGTTGGTGAATGGGTGAATGGGTGAAGCGGTGAGCAAGGACATAGTCCAATTTGATGCGCTTGTTGTCGGAGGGGGAATAGCCGGACTGGAGGCTGCGCTGGATCTGGCCGAGCAGGGTTTCAGTGTGGCGGTCGTGGAGCGGGATGCAACCATCGGGGGCAAGATGATTCGCCTTTCAAAGGTGTTCCCGACCCTTGATTGCGCGAGCTGCATCACCACCCCAAAAATGGCGGCGGTGGCTCATCACGAGAATATCACGACGTTTACTTACTGCGAGCTGCAGTCTCTTTCAAAGAATGGGAACGGGTTTGTCGCGCGCGTGACCAGGAAGCCCAGATTCGTTGACGAATCCAGGTGTATTGGCTGCAGGCAGTGTGAGTATGCCTGTCCCGTTTATGTGCCCAATCCCGAACAGGGGGGATTTTCCGCACGCAAAGCCATTTACATTCCTTTCTCCAATGCCGTTCCTCAGGTTGCCCTCATGGACGTGGAGAACTGCGTTCTTTGCGGTAAGTGCCGGGAGCTCTGTCCGACTCAGGCAGTCGACTACTTCCAGTTACCGGAGGATTTCGATATCCTGGCGAAGACGGCCATCCTGGCTACCGGTTTCGAGATGACTCCCCTCGATAACAAGCACCAGTACGGTGAAGGGAAAATCCCCAATGTGATCACAGCCCTCCAGATGGAAAGACTTCTTGCGCCCCATGGCCCGTACAACCGGGTGCTCAGGCCTTCGGACGGAAAGGAGCCGGATTCCATAGCCTACATCCAATGCGCGGGATCGAGGGACAAGAGCATGGGTATTCCCTATTGCTCGAGAGTATGTTGCATGTACGCCATCAAACAGGCCATGCTTCTCTCGGGAGCCCTGCCCCTGGCCGATGTCACGGTCTATTACATGGACATACGGGCCTTCGGAAAGGGTTACGAGCAGTTCTTCCAGAATGCCATGGCAATGGGGGTTCAGTTCGTAAAAGCCAAAGTGGCCACCCTCAGCGAGGGTGAAGGCGGGGCGGTCGGGGTGCGCTACGAATCCCAGGAGGCAGAGGGTGGAGTGAGCATTGCGGAGCACGATCTGGTCGTTCTTTCGCTGGGAATGGTTGCCGGCTGGGACCCGGAGGGGCGTTGCGCGGTATCGGCTTCTTCCGACGGCTTCATCAAGACGATCCGCCCCAAGATGGCTCCAACGCTCACCGAAGTGGATGGGATCTTCGTTGCCGGGGCAGCCTCCGGGCCCAAGGACATCGTGGACACGATCATCGAGGCCGGAGCGGCGGCGATGGAAGCGTCCAAGTATCTGAAGAGCCGATAAAAAAAGAAATTCCCTTACCGATTTTGGAAAGAATACCTCTGAAAGCTGTTCAACGGGAGAACCAGTGATGGCCGGCGAAAAAAAGATCGAGGAAACGCGGGAGCAACGGAAGGTGGGCGTTTACCTTTGCCATTGCGGTGGAAATATCTCGGACCACGTGGATATCGGGCGGGTTTTCGAACGGGCTAAAAAGATACCCGGAGTGGTGGTCGTTCGAGACAATACCTTCATGTGCTCGGACCCGGGCCAGGAGCTCATCATGGAAGACCTCCGGCGCGGAACCGTGGACCGGGTCGTTGTGGCTTCCTGCGCTCCGAGCCTCCACGAAGCCACGTTTCGGAGCGCCATCACCAGGGCGGGGGCCAATCCGTACCTCTACGAGCACGCCAACATCCGGGAGCAGGTGAGCTGGGTGCATCACGGCGAGGCGGCAACGGACAAGGCGGCACGTCTGATCGCGGCGGCGGCTGCGAAAGCGAGGGAGCTCGAGCCCCTCGATCCCCTCCGTGTGAAAGCCGTGAGGCATGCCACGGTCATCGGAGGCGGCATCGCCGGTCTGACGGCAGCGAGGGATTTGGCGGAGCGAGGGACAGAGGTGGCGTTGATCGAGAAATCCCCTTTTCTTGGGGGACGTGTCGCCCGGCTGGACCGTGTGGCGCCCACCGGCGAGAAAGCCTCGGATCTCATGGCCGGCCTTGTCGCCGAGGTTTCCAACCACCCCCGTGTCACCGTCTACCATTGCACTCAGGTGGTGGGCTTCGAGGGCTATATCGGAAACTTCAGGCTTTCCGCAAGAAGAGAGCCTCCACTATCGGATCGAAGCGGGGAATTCACTCTCGAAACAGGTGTGGTGGTGCTGGCGACCGGTTTCAAGCCCTATCGCCCCCGCACCGGGGAATACGGCTTTTGTGAGCTTCCCGAAGTGGTTACTCTCCCGGAATTCATAGAGCTCATGGCCAGGAATGAAAAGGCGGGGGACTTTCTGGAGATCGACGGCAAGAAGATCAAACGCCTCGCCATGATCCACTGCGTGGGCAGCAGGCAGATTCCGGGTATCCACGAGGAAAATCCCGAGGGAAGCTTGAACGAATACTGCTCCCGCACCTGCTGCGGCGCCACGCTGCACGCGGCCAATCTGGCTCGCAGCCGCCACCCACGGACGCATGTCTTCGACTTCTATCGAGACATCAGAACCTATGGACGGTGCCAGGAGGAGCTCTACTACGAGGCATCCCGAAACAAGGTGCTTTTCTTCCGTTTCGAAGCCGACTCCCCTCCCCTGGTTATGAAAGCACCCGAAGGTGCCGCTCATTCCCTGCTGATCAGAGTGAAGGATACTCTGAGCTTCGGTGAAGAAGTGGAGGTTCCCGCCGACCTGGTTGTGCTGTCCACGGGAATGGAGCCTAACGACATATCGGACCTTGTGGACTTGATGAAATTGCCCGTGGGCGAGGATCGGTTTCTGCTCGAGGTGCACCCGAAGCTTCGTCCCGTCGAGCTGGCCGTCGCGGGCATTCTGCTCGCCGGTACCTGCCAGGCGCCCATGGACATGGGAGAGGCCTGCGCAGCCGCTTCCGGAGCGGCAGTCAAGGCCTCCGCCCTGCTTTCGAGAGGCTACGTCGAGCTCGATCCCTTCGTGGCCGAAGTGGACCTCGCTAAGTGCACGGGCTCAGGCGCCTGCGTCGAGGCATGTCCGCGGGAAGGGGCGCTTAAGCTTGTGGAAGTTGAAATCGGCGCTGAGAAGCTCAGGCGAGCACGGGTCACCCCTGCCCTTTGCCTGGGCTGTGGGGCCTGCGTCGCCGTCTGTCCCGAAAATGCCATCGAGGTCAAGGGATGGACCTTGAAGCAATACGAGGCCATGGTCGACGCCATTGTTGGGGAAGACGCCGCGGCCTGACTCCTCCACTCCCCGATCAGTCTTCATTGCCCGACACTTTGAGAAACCGCCATAAGCGAGGAATATCCGATGCCACAAACGAACGATCAAGAAGTGACGAGAAAAGAGGCGTTGAAAGAGCTGCGCAAGGCGCGCAAGCAAACCATCGAGGCGGCGACTCGCAGGATGAAGCAGCAAAGAAAGATGATCCGGACCATCGAGGAGCAGCTCGGGAGCGGGGCGAAAACCGTGCCGGAGATCGCGGAGGGAGCTGGCCTCGAGACATCCGAGGTCATGTATTGCGTCGCAGCCCTCAAGAGCTACGGAAAAATCGTCGAAGGAGTGAAGGACGGCGGCTATTTCCGCTACCAGTTGAGTGAGCGATGAAGGAAGGAGGGAACATGATTTTGGTCGATCCCGAATTTGTTCGGGAGCTCGAACATTTTGGAGTGGACACCACTCTGGAGTGCTTCAACTGCGGTACGTGTGCCGCCATATGTCCTCTCATCCATGAGCATTTTCCACGCAAGATGATCCGGTACGCCCAGTTGGGCGCAAGGGGAAAAATCATCGAGCATGCCGCGGAGCTCTGGCGTTGTTTGCACTGCGGACTGTGCACCAGTACCTGTCCGAGGGAAGCCAATCCCGGAGAGCTGATCATGGGATTGAGGCGGTTTGTGGTTGCCCACTGGAGGAGGTTTCCTCATGTATGACCCGAAGCACATAATCGAGCTCATCGCGAGCAACGTCGGGAAAACGGGCAATCCCTTCGGAGCGCCGCAATCCGTCATAAATACGTGGTGGAAAGGCGCTCCCCTGCGCAGAGAAGGGGACGCCATGCTTTTTACCGGTTTGATGTACCAGTCTCTGCCGTACATCCAGAGGACGACCGCAGTCCTTGAACGTCATGAAGATACCTCCCGTGGCGACTGGGTGCGCCATGGCCGCTACGTGCCGGCATTCCTCGTCGGGCTTGGGCTCAGGCTGCTTGTCTCCAGGCGGGAAAAGGAGAAATTCAACAGGATTCTCCACGACGTCCACACGGTCCTCGTAAAATCCAATGTCGATTTTTTCTACCGGCCCGAGCTCGATATGTACAGTGGAATCCTGCTCCATGACCTGGGAGATGAAGAGGGCTTTGCACGGCATGCCCGCCTGGTGGCTCAAACGCTCAAGCGAAAAGGCATCGGAAAGCTCATCACGGTGGACCCTCATACCACCTATGCCCTGAAGGTGCTCTACCCCAGGTACACGGGCGAGAGCTTCCAAGTCAGGACGTACTTTGAACTGGCCCGGATCAAGGCCGGGAATGGAAGGAAGCGGGTAACGCTCCATGATCCATGCTTTTATGGGAGATATCTCGAGCTCGCGGACGTTCCGGCCAGGGTCTTGAGGGATCTTGGCTTTGAATGTGTGCCCGTGAAGAATTCGGGAAAATTTACCAACTGCTGTGGAGGTCCGGCGGAATCGATCTCACCCGGGCTCAGCCGGGAGGTGCTCGAAAGAAGGCTTGACGAGCTGAAGGCAACGGGTGCTCCGATTGTCGCCATGTGTCCCCTTTGCCTGGGGAACCTCATGAGAGCCGGTGTTCCGGTTGAAGACCTGTCCACGCTGATTGCCCGTTGCGCCTGACACCGGCTCCGGGTGGCATTAGATTCAGAATTGTGAAAGGGAACCGCACTGAAAATGTACTTCTAAAATCCAAGAAGGAGATGAGACAAATGGCTGAACAGGAAAAGATCGTCTACGTCGTAACACATGCCGGAGAGGACCCCGAGCGGGCATCGTTGCCCTTTGTACTGGCAAATGCGGCTCAGGCCATGGAGGTCGAAGTTGTGGTGGCCTTGCAGGGTTGTGGAGTTTATCTCGCAAAGAAGGGTTATCTCGACACTGTTCTTGCGCCCGGCTTAGCGCCACTCAAGGATCTGGTGAAGAATTTCCTTGAATTCGGAGGCAAGCTCCTGGTCTGCGTTCCCTGCATCAAGTCGCGAAAGATCGAGGAAAGCGATCTTATCGAAGGCGCGGTTCCAACGGCAGCCGCGGCGCTGACCCAGGAAATGCTCACGGCTCAGGCAACCCTGGTTTATTGAGAGCTGAATCAGGGGGGCAGGAGAGCGCAGGCTGTGTGCCTGTGCTCTTCAAAAATCATCATCGACGGGTTTTTCCCCCCTTTCGAACGCTCCGGACTTATCCTTGCGGCTGCCGATCAGAGCGGCCAGCTCCGCGGTGGACGTCTTCATGCTCTCGGCCTGGGTACTCATCTCCTCGGCGGTTGCGGCGCAGTCCCCGGCGTTGGCGGCGTTTTGTTGGGTCACCTTATCCACTTCGGCAACGGCCTGATTGAGCTGGGAGATCCCCTGGGCCTGTTCATTTGAGGCCGCGGTGATTTCACCCACCAGGTCTCCCACCTTCTTTGCCCCCGAGGCCACTTTCTCGAAAGCGCCGCTCGTTTTCAGGACTATTCCCGTCCCGGCCTTGACCCTCTTGACCGTTCCTTCGATGAGGTCCGCCGTGTTCCTGGCAGCCTCGGCGGCGCGCATGGCAAGGTTTCGGACTTCATCGGCCACTACCGCGAATCCCGCCCCGGCTTCCCCTGCCCGTGCGGCCTCCACCGCCGCGTTCAAGGCCAGCAGATTGGTTTGGAAAGCTATCTCATCGATGGTTTTGATGATTTTCTGAGTTGCCTCGCTCGCCTTTGAAATCTCATCCATCGAGGTGGTCAGCTCACTCATGGACGCTTTGGCTTCCTCGACGACCTTCGAGGTCTCCATCATGCAGAGGTTTGCCTGATTCGAGTTATCCGCATTCTGCCTGGTCATGGAGGACATCTCCTCGATGGAAGCTGAAGTTTCATCGATGGCGGCAGCCTGTTTCGATGTGCCCTCGGCCAGTTGTTGACTGGTGGACAGAATGCGCCGTGAGCACGAGAGCAGGTTGGCGGCGGCGGCGGTTAGCGCTGAAATGACATGATTGAGCGGGCCGGCGATGGACCTTATGATGGCGATACCCCATATGAGAGCAATCAGCAGGCCTCCCGCAAAGGCACAGACGGTGATGAGCCTGAGCTTTTCATCCGTTTTGGCCATATTCCGCGCGATATCCGACTGCATATCCGTCAGATGCTTGCTCAACAGGCCATCCAGACTTTCGAAGTCCTTCTGTGAGTCGCCATTGATAAGGGTGTAGGCCTTCTTGGTGTTGAATTCATAGTGGAGCTGCATGACCTGCCTGTAGTCTTCCATGGTCTTGGAAAGTATCTTGCGTGCCTCCCCGAGCTCCGCAAGATTTTTGGTCCCCGCGTTGATCCGGTCCATCGTGGTGATGATACGGTCCTTCGCTGCGTCCATTTTTTCCGGGCTGCTGGTTCCGAGCATCTCGAACATGTTCAGGCGCAAAACGCCCACCTTTTCCTTTAGATCCAGGAGCTCGTTCAACTCGACCGACCGGCTTCGATACAAGGCCGTCAGAGCATTGATGCCATAGATTCCGAGGGCTCCTTGAAGAGCAATGAGAAGCCCCATGCATGAAAAGGCGAGAAGAAGCTTTCCCTCGATCCTTTTGATACTGATCCGCGCCAGAAAACTCATTTCCCGATCCTCCACTGTCATGGGTGGTCAAAGCCGCTATCCACGATCCACTCCCTTGCAAAGTTAATGTTCCTGCATCGTATCGCCACAAATTTCTCTTTTGATGTAGATGGCTTTACCTAAATCAGCCCGCGATGCGATGAGCCGGCCTCCGGAAAATGATGATGCAATACCAATTCCAAAGTGCTATCTTGCCTGGCAGCTATTTTGCCGCACAAGAAAAGTAATTCAGGGAAAGAGTCGAATTCCAAGAGGCGATCAACGCAGAAGGAAGGAGTCGGAATGAGAAGGATCATGTTGTGGGTTATGGTTTTCGTGGCCATTTTCGCCGGCATTGCACAGGCAAGGACTTACAAGGTGGGCATGATTCACTGGATTGCGTATTCACCGCTCAATGTGGCGGATGTGAAAGGCATGTGGAAAAATCTCGGCGTGGACGTCGAGGTCGTAAACTTCGGCAGTAATCAGGAATTGAACGGTGCCCTGGAAAACAAGCGCATCGACATTGCTCTCGATATGTTGGGAAGCTGGGTGGGCATGTACCAGGACGGAATTCCCCTGACTATCATAGGTGAAACGGATTGGTCCAATGGTGGGGATAAGATCATCGCCAAGAACGATGTCGACATGAGCAGCATAAAGGGAAGCACCATCGGGGTATACCTCGACAAGCCGTCCGTAACCTACTTTCTGAGCCAGTATCTCGGGGCAAATAGTCTGAAGCTTTCCGATGTAAAAGTCATCGAAGTCGAACCGGAGGCAATGGCGGATAATTTCATAGCCGGGCGTTTCAAAGTCATCGTGAACTATGATCCGCAGGCACTGCGGTCCGAGAGGGAAGGGAACGGGAAGGTCGTGGCTACGAGTGCTACCTATCCGGGCTGCATCCCGGAAGGCTTCGTGGCAAGGACGGATACCCTGCAATCCATTCCGAAAGAAGATCTATCGAAGATATTCAAGGGCTGGGTCCAGGGGGTGCGCTGGGTCAAGGATCCCGCGAACTGGGATGAATACAGAACGATACTGAACACCAAAACGTTCGAGGGAGAAAAACCTTATTCAGATCAGGACCTCAAGGAAATGATCAATTCCGTCAGCATCCACGATGCCAAGACACAGCTCGGGAGAAACCGGGACGGGGGCGGACTGCAGGGTTATCTGAAGAATCTCGGGGAGTTTCTGGCCGATAGCGGACTGTTGAAAAAGGATTTCAAGCCGGAAGATATTTTCGACAATAAGGTGATTGTGGAAGTTCTTCAGAATGAGCAGTGAGATACGGCATCTTTGCTTACATATACTCCGTGGGGGCATTGACTGGGCTCTTCACCGCGGAGACGCAGAGAGCGCGGAGAAAACGCAGAGAAATTTCACCGGAATTCCAATTTCCTCTCTGCGTCTTCTCCGCGTCCTTTGCGTCTCCGCGGTGAGCACAACAGCCCATAAGTAGCTTCTCTTAGCCGGCGAAAGCGCCCGTTTACGGACGTCTCTTGCACCTTCCTAGCCATATGTCGGAAATCGCAGCAAAATTTATAGAACACGGATGAACGATCGTATAGAGAGGAAATGACTCCATGAGTCAACACAGCGTGGTTTTTCAGCCCTACAACAAGTCGATCACTGTTGCAGACGGAAGCAATCTCATTCGCACGGCAATGGAAGCCGGTGTGCATATCAACGCTTCCTGCGGCGGGGCCGGCGTTTGCGGCAAATGCCGGATTCTGCTCGAAAGCGGCGTCGTAAAGGGCGGCATATCGGAAAAGCTTTCCGCCGAAGACCTGGCCAGAGGCTATAGATTAGCCTGTCAAAGCACTGTCGGGAGCGATCTCGTTGTCCGGATTCCGGTTGAATCCGAGGTGGATGCCAGTGTTCTCAACAAATTGAGCACGCCCCGCAAAACCGCCCGCATTCACCCTGTCGATTTCGAAGAGTTGAAAGAGCAGGGCCTCTTCATTCCGCCCGTCGAAAAGCGCTACCTGGAGCTGCCTCCACCGAGCGATCAGGACCGTTTGCCGGACGTAACCCGCCTGATCAGCTTTCTCAAGGCCAGGCACAATGAGCATCGCCTCGTGGCGCGGCTGCCGGTGATACGAAAAATCCCGGATCTGCTGCGCTCCTGTGATTTCAAAGTGACCGTCACTCTTGCCCGTCCGGTGCAGGAGGGCCGCAAGACCCACATTATCAATATCGAGCCGGGCGACACTACCGACCGCAATTTTGCTATTATTCTCGACATCGGTACCACAACGGTCTACGGTCAGGTGATCGATGTCATATCCGGCAAGGTGTTGGCTCAGCACGGGGAGTTCAACGGTCAGATAAGCTATGGAGAAGACGTGCTCAGCCGCCTGGTGTTCGCGGAAAAGCCGGGAGGGCTGGAAAAATTGCATCAGGTGGTCGTGGGAACGATCAATACCGTCATCCGCTCGATTGTAAAGAAGGCGCAAGTCAGTTGCGACGAAATTTCCTCTCTTACCCTTGCCGGCAATACCACCATGACGCAACTGCTGCTCAAGGTCAATCCCCGCTATATTCGCCGCGCTCCTTATGTCCCGGCCGCAACCCTTTATCCTCCAATCCAGGCCGCGACTCTGGGTCTGGAATTGAGTGATCATGTCACCGCTCTCGTCTACCCCGCCATTTCCAGCTACGTGGGAGGCGATATCGTTGCAGGGGTAATGGGCGCCGGACTCTATCGAACCGAACAGGTCACTCTGTACCTGGATATCGGCACCAACGCGGAAATCGTGGTGGGAAATAAACACTGGTTTGCCTGTGCCGCCTGTTCGGCCGGCCCCGCTTTTGAAGGCGGAGGCATCAAGTTCGGAATGCGCGCATCCAGAGGGGCCATCGAGGATTTTTCCATCGATCCCGTTTCACTGGAGCCGATGCTCATGACCATCGGCAACGTCCGCCCCAAAGGCATCTGTGGCTCGGGACTCATTACCATGGCGGCTGTCCTTTTCGAAATGGGCATCATCGACAACAAAGGCAGGTTTGACCGCAGCCTGAATACCGACCGTCTGCGCGAGGCCGACGGAGCGTACGAATACGTCCTTGCCCGGGCAGAGGAAACTCAGATCGACCGGGACATCACTCTAAGCGAAATCGATCTCGACAACCTGCTCCGGGCCAAAGGAGCCATTTTCAGCGGTTTCCAGACACTGCTGGAGGAGGTTGGGCTAAGCCTCGAAGACATCGATCAAATCGTTCTGGCCGGCGGCTTCGGCAGTTACATAGACCTGGAAAAGGCCATGGTGATCGGACTGCTGCCGGAAACCGATCCGGAAAGAATCACCTACATCGGAAACGGCTCCCTCATGGGCTGCCACATGAGCTCTCTAACCAACCGGCTTCGCAAGGACGTGGTCGCCGTGACCAGGAAGATGACCAATTTCGAGCTCTCCGAAACCCCGTCCTTTATGGACCATTACATGGCAGCGCTCTTTCTGCCCCATACGGACCTCGATCTCTTTCCGAAGCTCAAAGCCCGTATGAATGCACGCAAAGGCCTCGATCCCGGCCCGGCTTAGCTCGAATACCCGTGAATAAATGGGCCTTCAGGGGTATTGAGGATGGTATGAGGAACGATACTTCCAGCATCAGGCGTCTTTTTCTTGCCGGCATGATCACCCTGGCGTTTGTTTCCATGGGCTTGTGGGGGGCTATCTGGATACACGGCGAATACGGAACATTCAAGACCGCATCGGAATCGTTGAGGGACAAGCACCTCGAAGCACGGGAAGAGCTGCTTCGCAACCAGGTTACCACCGTAGTGGACTACCTTCGCTACCTGATGAGCCAGACTGAACGACGACTCAGATCTTCCATCAGAGAGCAGGTCGATGAAGCCTGGCACATCGCCATGAACATCCATAAAGAAAACCGGGACGGCAAAACTCCCGCCGAAATCAAGAAAATGATCAAGGACGCTCTGCGTCCAATCCGCTTCAACAATGGACGAGGTTATTTCTTTGCCTTCAACCTGGACGGAACCTCGGAGCTCTTCGCTGACCGCCCCGAAATGGAAGGCAGGAGCATGCTCTCCGTCACGGGTGGCAAGGGGGAGCTGGTTGTTCGCGATATGCTCGACCTGATCCGGGCACGGGGCGAAGGCTTTTTTGAATACACCTGGACGAAGCCGGAGGAAGGCGAAAGATACTCTCCCAAGATCGCTTTCGTGAAGCTATTCGAACCGTATGGCTGGGTGATCGGAACCGGCGAGTACCTGGATGACGTCAAGAGCGCGATGCAGGACGAAGCCCTCGACCGCATGATCAATTGGCGCTTTGGCAAGGAAGGCTATTTCTTCGGCAGCACCTTCCAGGGAGGGCCTCTTTTCTCCAACGGAAAGATCACCAGGGGGACCGAGAACTTATGGGAGCTCACCGATCCAAGCGGCGTCAAGATTTTCCAGGCGCAAAAAGACGCGGTACGGCAGCCCGGGGGCGGCTTTGTCCGGTATTCCTGGCGAAAACTGGAATCGGAGGTACCGGCACCCAAGCTTGCCTTCGTCATGAGTGTGCCCGAATGGGAATGGATCATCGGGGCAGGGGTGTATCTGGATACCGTTGAAGCTGAAATCGCCCAAAAGATGGAGGCTCTCAGGTACAGCCTCGTTACCAGAATAGAAAAAAGCTTCGCGATCCTTCTCCCCTTGATCCTCCTGATCCTTTGCTTTGTCCGCTATCTTTCCAACCGGCTTCAAGCGGGGATGGACGCTTTCTCTTCGTTTTTCGAAAAGGCCGTCACGCAATCTGTCACGATCGATCCCAAACGGCTGCACTTCAAGGAATTCCGCAATGTTGCCCACTTCGCAAACAAGATGCTCTCAGAGCGCAAACAGGTGGAGGAGGCCTTACGGGAGAGCGAGGAAAAGTACCGGGCCCTCGTGGAAACGACCGGCACCGGGTACGTGATTCTCGATACGCAGGGACGAGTCCTGGATGCAAACCGGGAGTATGTCCGGCTCACCGGACATGGGGCCTTGGAGGAAATTCTCGGACGGCAGGTAACCGAATGGACCGCACCGCACGATCTTGCTCGAAATGCCGAAGAGGTCGTGAAGTGCGTGAAGCAGGGGTTCGTCAATAATCTTGAAATCGACTACATCGACGGTGAAATGAAGTGCACCCGCGTCGAGATAAACGCCACCGTCGTTTCAACGGCTGAAGGCGTTGGAATTGTCACCCTGTGCAGGGACGTCACGGAGCGTAAGCGGGCCGAGGATGCGTTGCGGGAGAGCGAGGAGAAGTTTTCGAAGGCCTTTTATCATGCCCCGTTGCTGATGACTTTGAGTGACGTCGAGGATGGCACCTACGTCGAAGTCAATGACAAGTTCATTCAGGTGTCCGGCTTCAGCCGGGAGGAAGCCTTGGGGAAGACGTCCATCGAGCTCGGCTGGATTTCGCCGAAAGACCGGAAGCGATTGATTGAAGAGCTAAAAACGCTGGGGCGCGTTGAAGGAATGGAGCTCACGCTCTTTACGAAGGACGGGAAACCGGTCACCTGTCTTTTCAATGGCGAGATAATAAAGACCGACAGAGGCTTGCGCCTTCTCTCGATCGCTCAGGACATTACTGAGCACAAGCGTGCGAGACGCGAGAAGGAAAGGCTCGAAGCTCAACTGCGTCAGGCTCAAAAGATGGAGGCCATCGGCACTCTGGCCGGCGGCATCGCTCATGACTTCAATAACATACTTGCAGGCATTATGGGCTATACCGAGATGGCGCTCCTGGACATCCCGCCGGAGCATCGGGTGCGGCATGATCTGGAAGAGGTGCTCAAGGCAAGCTACCGTGCGAGAGACCTGATCAAGCACATACTCGTTTTCAGCCGGATGAGAACCGGTCAGGAACATCAGAGGATAGACGTCGGCCCGATCGTTAAGGAAGCTCTCAAATTCCTTCGAGCATCCCTGCCCGCCACCATCGATATCCGCGGCAATATCGAAAGCGACGTCGGCACGATACTGGCCGACCCGACTCAAATTCATGAGATACTGATGAATCTTTGCACCAATGCAGCCCATGCCATGGAAGAAAGAGGCGGCGTGCTGGAAGTGACTCTTGCCGGGATGCATCTGGCTTCGAATGCCGCTCCCTTTTACCCGGACGCCAAACCGGGGCCTTACCTGAGATTGACCGTCTCCGACACGGGACATGGCATGGACGCGGAAACCCTCGAGCACATTTTCGAGCCCTATTTCACCACCAAGGAAGTCGGCAAAGGTACCGGCTTCGGACTGTCGGTGGCTCACGGCATAGTCCAGCGTCACGAAGGAGCCATCACGGTCCACAGCGAGCCTGAAAAGGGGACAACCTTCCATGTCTACTTCCCCTCGAGCGAAGACGCCTGTTCCACGGATGACGAAGCCGAGGGGGGACCCGTTCCCAAGGGAACAGAGCGAATCCTGTTCGTCGATGATGAAGAAATGGTGGTGCGCCTGGCGGGGAGAATGCTGGAGGAGCTCGGGTATCGTGTTCGAACGCATACGAGCAGCACGGAGGCATTAGCTCTCTTTCGAGCCTCACCCCATGATTTCGATTTGATAATCACCGACTATACCATGCCACGGATGACCGGAGTGGACCTGGCAAAGGAGATCTTGCTCATCCGGCCGGATATTCCCATCATCTTGTGTACCGGGTTCAGTGAGAAGATCAGCGAAGCGAAAGCCGGCAAGATCGGTATCAAAGAATTGGTAATGAAGCCTTTCAGTATGCGCGGCATTGCCGACACGATCCGCAAAGTCATCCGCGGCGACAAAGGTCGGCCGGAATAGCATGAACCTGTCTTTTCAGTGCATGCTCAATAAGTTATGGATGAAAGATCTTGAGATGGAGGGGGCCATGATTCGTAGGATGATCTTCGCGGGGTTTGGAATGTTTTTCAGCTTCCTGATGCTGGCAGGTTGCTCCGCATTGGGTCCGGATGGCTCGACATCGGCCAGGGATCGCCAGTCTTCGGCGCAGAGCCGCCAGTCATCGGCTCAAAACCGGCCCGTCGGAAAAACCGCTCAGCCCCCCTCCTCCGTGTCGTCTCCGGAGCGGCGAACGGCACTCGTGATCGGGAACGGTGAGTACAAGACGGCCCCTCTGAAGAATCCGCCCAACGATGCGAAGGCGATATCGAAGGTATTGCGGGATCTTGGCTTCGACGTTACGGAGAAGATCAATATCACCCGAAGCGAGATGAGAAGCTCCATCGAAAGCTTCGGGCTGAAGCTCCGTAGCGGGAGCGTCGGCCTCTTTTACTATTCCGGCCATGGGATGCAGGTAAACGGAAACAACTACATGATCCCCGTGGATGCAAAAATCCAGACGGAACAGGATGCGGAAGACGACGGGGTTAATGTCAATCGGGTCCTCGGAAAGATGGAAGCGTCCAGGAGCGGCATAAACATCGTGATTCTGGACGCCTGCCGCAACAATCCCTACAAGCGCAGCTTCAGGGGCGACATTCAAGGTCTTGCCTACATGAACGCGCCGCGAGGGACTATCATTGCCTATGCGACAGCGCCGGGCACCGTTGCCAGTGACGGTATCGGGGACAACAGCCCGTATACCGGAGAGCTGGTGAAAGCACTGCAAACACCGGGCTTGAAGATTGAAGACGTCTTCAAACGGGTACGCGGCAGCCTCCTTGATTCCGCCGGGGGAAATCAGGTTCCGTGGGAAGCCGGCTGCCTGGTGGGTGATTTCTATTTCACCGGTCCGCCGGCCGCGGTAAGCCAGGTGCCTCCCCCTACACAGGTTGCGGGTGGACAGATGCTGAGCGAAAAGCCTCAACCGGAGACGCCCAAAACGGGATCGCTCAAGATCAGGTCGAATGTGAACGGAGCCGCAGTCTACATAGATGACAAAGCGAAGGGTACCGTCCCTATATCCATGTCGGATCTATCCGTCGGCACCGTAAGGGTGAGGGTGTCTCAGAAGGGCTATGAATCACAGGAAAAGAGCATACGTATCCAGGCGGGCAAAGAAACGGATATCAGCTTCCTGCTTGATCCCGAGCCCTTGCAGGTGCCTCCTGCCCCCGTTTCTACTACTCCTTCCATTCCCCCTGCTTCCGTTCCTGCTGTTGTTCCTGTTGCTGTTGTTCCTGCTGCTGTTGTTCCCCCTCCCGTCGTTCCTGCTGCTTCCGCTCCTCCTGTTCCAGCTCCCTCCGCTACCATTCCTGCTCCCGTGTCGGGCGTAACGGGTGAAGGGTGGCGTGAGCCTGTAACGGGGATGGACTTTGTCCGGGTGCCGGCAGGGTGTTACCAGATGGGGTGCGGTTCGTGGACGAGCGATTGTTTTGAAGACGAGAAGCCTGTTCATGAGGTGTGTCTTGAGGGCTTCTGGATTGGGAAGTATGAAGTGACGCAGGGGCAGTGGGCTCTGGTGATGGGAAGCAATCCGTCTCTGTTCCGGAAAGGCGACAACTATCCCGTCGAGAACGTGTCATGGAACGATGCAAAGGAATTTATCAGCAAGCTGAACAGTATGGGAGGCGGACGCTACGAGCTCGGTCTTCCCAGCGAAGCGCAATGGGAATATGCCGCGCGCAGCGGAGGCAAGTCTGAAAAGTTCTCGGGAGGAGCCGGCGTGGATGCCGTAGCCTGGTATGAAAGCAACAGCGGAAGCTCGACGCACCCAATAGGGACAAAGTCGGCAAATAGGCTTGGGATCTACGATATGTCGGGAAATGTCTGGGAGTGGTGTGAGGATGCATTTGATTCCAGTGCCTATCAGAAGCACCAGCGCAGTAATCCTGTATACAGCGGAGGCTCGAAGCGGGTGCGCCGGGGCGGTAGTTGGGGTGTAGGCGCTAAGTACGCTCGTTGCGCCCGCCGGGGCAACGGAGGCCCCGCCGACCGGTACGACCGCGACCCCGCCTATCGCTATGGTTACCTTGGCTTTCGCCTCGTGAGGACTCGTTAGGTGCGCACGATTTCGCATTCTCTCCGCAGTCGGAGATCTTGGTCGGAGGCACTATGACAAGTCAACCGTTTGCCGTTCCTGCACTGCTCTTGTTCATCGCTGCCGTGCCGCTCATTTTTGGCCTCATACCACGAAATCGATTCTACGGGGTTCGAACCCCAAAGACCTTGTCCGATGACAGGGTCTGGTATCCGGTGAATCGATTTGCCGCTGTGGCTCTTATGATGGGGAGCGGTGCGTATGGTATTGTCGCGGCACTCGTGCCATATGATCGGCAGGCAAGCGATAACTTCGTGAACTGGGGAATCCATTTGGCGGCCTTTGCCGTGCCTGTCGTCATCGGTCTGAGTTTGTCAATCCGGTACGCGAAGCGTCTTTGAAGGGCGAGAAATGACGACCCGGGGGCGCTGCCGGCTTTAGTCTCCGCATAGTGGAGTTAGGTCTTGTATTATGATATCCCAGCCTTAGGTGCCAGGCAAAAAAAGAACATCCGCTTCAACCATCAGATCGTCATTCCTGCACTCTTCTAGCGGGAATCCAGCCCAGCGCTCTCCGTGTGGCTGGATTCTTCTCGACAAGCATCTTTTCGTCCCCGAGGCGTGGTTTGATGAAGATCATCGGGAAAAGAGAAAAAAGGTGAATCTGCCCGAGAGCCTTAAGTTCAAAACAAAGCCTCAGCTTGCCGCCGATTCCGTCTACGGAGATAGCGAGGACTTCATAAAAGCCGTGGAATCCCATGTGGGCCTCATCATCGTATCTTTCCGAATAGCCATCCCGATGGATCGGATACAATCCGATCATGTTGAAGTCCGCGCTCGGCCAGCCATAAAGCCATTGTAGCAAGATAGTTCAAATCGAAGGGGCAGGAAAAGTGGAATGGCGGGGATCATTCACTATGCTTAACATTCTGGAGTAAGCTCAATGACAACTCTCGACAGCATCAGGCCCAGTTCAGGTGGACATAAGACGGGAAAGCAGTATGCCAGATGGTCGTGGAGAAGGAGAAGCGATGGAAGAGACGAAAAGTTTGTTAGCGCGCATAAGGGTTGGGTTTTCTCATGTGGGGCAGGCTTTCCAGCCTGCCATTTCTGAATGCCGGCTGCGGGCGGCAGGCTGGAAAGCCTGCCCCACATGAGAAAACCCAACCCTTATGCGCGCTAACAAAAGTTTTGCGAAGATCACGGCGGAGGAGCTGTACGAAAAAATCAGTCAGAAGACCGACCTGATCATTATTGACACCCTGCCAAAGGAGCTATTCGAGCAGAGGCATCTTCCAGGTGCCCAAAATGCTTGCGTCTTTCAAGTTACCTTCCTCTTGGAAGTGGAGGCCATCGTGCCGGATCGTAACCGGGAGGTTGTTCTGTACGGCTCCAGTTGGGCTTCCCAGGATTCGGTCACCGCAGCCGAAAAGCTTGTGCGGCTTGGGTATTCGAAGGTGTTCGCGCTCACCGGAGGGTTGGCTGCCTGGAGAGAAGCGGGATATCCCTTAGAGGGTAATGATCCGTATTCCGTGGATCATGCGATCACCTCGTATTGGACGACCGCAGCTACACCGTCGATACCGAACAGAGCATTATCGAGTGGGCTGGGCGTAGCCCAAACACGACACACAACGGAACACTACGTCTATTGAGGGGCGATATCACGATACATCAAGGCAAGTTAGATGTTGCATTCAGAGAAGATGAGAGTCGAATGCGTAAGGGAAATTCCGCAGCCAACTTCTCCATAGTAAGGCACATCGCACTGAATCTGCTTCGACATTATGAATCCGTAAAAGTTGGAATCAAAAACAAGCGGCTGACTGCAGGTTGGGATAATGGATATCTTCTAAAGGTGCTTGGATTCTAACAAACTCATGCGATTGCCCTGCCTAGGCCCCTGTTTGGAGGCTGAGTATTTGTCGGTAGTTGGGTCTTTCATGGACAAGTCCAATCTACACCTGATTGCGGTTTCCCACAGTCTGACCGTTGACCAGATAGAGCACCAGCAAACGTTTTGCTATTCACATGCTCCTCACGAATGGCACCGCCAGCGTGGCTTTCCAGCGGCATAACATTGAGGCTAAGCGGCGGTGCGAAAACGGCAGTGAGTAAGGAATGACACCGATGAGTGTGATGACACCACGTGACCGCGCCATCCGCTTGAGCCTTTCGTTAGCCCCCCAAAGCCTGACATTGAACAGAAAAATCAACGTGGTAGTGTTCATCGTGCCTGACCCAGGATGGCTGCTTGGAAAATGCCATATGCTGCTGCAGGTAAGGACCCCGTTTTGTTCTGAACAGAAATGGCTGTAATCCCGGGTCGAAAATCACACGCCAGATTTTCACTCCTTGCGCAGTGGCTGCTGTATGGATTTGGTAGAGGTGCTCAGCCATTGCCTCGAAGTCCATCTTGTACTCTCCATACTTCCCTGAGGAGTCGAACTCAATACCATAGCCGAACTTATTGAACATACTGCATGGCAGTGGAACGGATCTGCCCGCTTTATCAGTGATGGGAACCATGAAATCCACTGATAAACCATTTTGATGCGTCTTATGAGGTCTGAATCTTCCACCTGAAGGCCAGCCTGTTTCCCCATAGACATAGATCTTCTCGGGTGCACTTCTCTCCAGTGTCTTGTAGGAAGAAACGATCACCTCTCGCACTTTGCTGTGCACGTATGTTCTTCCGAAATGATACCCCAGCCAGCTATAGGCCTGGAAATTCTTGCCCTCAACCGGGAGTTGTACACCGTTCTCCAGCCGTCCTTTTTCTGTAGTACCGTAGCACACACTGCCATCTGCCTGAGATTGCGCAGCGGAAAATATCAAGCATGCAAATAGTACGAGAATTTTACGTAGTTCTATGGCGATCACTCCTTGGCTGCGCAGCTAACGCCAGCCCGAGCGGCCGGCCGAAGTGCCAATGAGCAACCGGCCTGCACGAAAAATATTGAAAGAACACGTGGTTGCCGGTCCGCTCCAGGCATTCGTTAGGCTCTACCTTCCATACTCATGGCTGCGTATTCATATTCGCTCTTTCATTGACGTGATGCGGCAATCACGGCAGCATCAATATCGGACGGAGCAATCTCCCGGACGTTACGAAAGTGAATCTCTCGCTTCAGAATAGCAAGTTCAAGTATTGGACGAAACTCTGTTGAGACCTCTTGATTATAGACTGCCGGCAGAATGTGATATTTTCGAAGTGCGGTCACCGTGGTTTTAAACCGCCCCAACCCGTGATGCATGTGTGATGTCCCCATGCGGTTGAACCGGGATAGTGTGGCAATATGACCTTGGCTATCGTGTCCGGGGGAACGATCAAGTTGTGTCACCAGATAGGCTGGATTCGTGCCCACGTGGACTGTATACCCCTCTGGCTGACCAGGAATGTCGCCTTCAATGATGGCAATACGCACACGTTCATCAGTATCTTCGTTTCCGAACTCTGATTGCCATTCTTGGAATATTCTCATGGCAGGTCGTTCATGTTTAAAGGCAAATGCCAGGGCCGGTATCCCGCCTTCAATCGGAGGAAAGGCAAATGCCGTGGCGACCCAATGCGCCTGATCCCACACTGCATCATTGATGACAGACAGATACTTCATGTTGAATTCTCCACACCTCTCTTCGTTGCTGCTGTTCTCCAACCAAGCACCTTACTCGCCAGCCTAACGACAGGCCTGAGCCGCGCGACCGGGGACTGGATAAAGATACCTCCAACGTGGTTCCGCGTCGACTCAAGGCCATGGTTAGCTCATGATGATGGGTGAACATGTTTGAAGTTGATCAGACTATTAACCATCTATTCCTCCTCACGCTGTCCATTGGAAATCTTTCTACCTACGGACTGTCCATGGGTATTATACTTTTACCACGACACATTGAACAGACCTCGAATAGGTTCTGTTCACGCCAAAGTGTGTAGACCACCCCAGGAACAATTCCGCATAGCCATAGTAGGATTTCCAAAGCCAGGTTTCCACGCATGCTAATATCTGGCTGACCGATATGACCGCATGTCTTACAGACCATCCTGGCCAAGTGGAGACCTCTGAGGCTTTTCCTTTTGCGGATATGAGAGATCAGCTTGATCAAGGCATACAGAACCAAAACCAAAAGTGACAGAAGTATAATGAAATTAAGTGACCGAAGGACAAAATCTACCCAGTCCAATTGATTCTGCATTCACACCACCTTTACTTGTTCAATTCCTATGATTCTTGACATCGCAAGCTGTTGTTGTTCCACAACGCCACACGCTAACGCCAGCCTGAGCGGTCGGCCGAAGTGCCAATGAGCAACCGGCCAGCACGAAAAATGTTGAAAGAACACGTGGTTGTCGGTCCGCTCCAGGCATTCGTTAGGGCGAACTGTACGGTCCGAGAAACCGACTCATGGCTGCGCGATCCGGGAAAGCCGTCACATAGACTAATCCGGCCTTGGATCCAGCGAAAAGGCGAGCCAGTTCAGCGTGTCGCTTGCCATCGACCGGCCCGTGGCTTGTGACAGACTCTACCAGGAACAACCAGTTCCGCTCCCTCAAATAGAGTACAACACCGGGCATCTTGCCGTGCGAATCGACATCCACACCCAACTCGGCCAGTAAGTGGGCATCAAAATAATCCCACTTGTCGCCCGTGTCACCAGCGTAGATCAGAACACTGCCGGGCGCGAAACGTGGTCCGAAGTCCTCGACAATCGCTCGGATCAACTCGCTGTGCTCACCTGGACTGAGGGTAATCTTCTTGCCTTTTGCAATCCGCACCGGAATACGGTTCTGCTCACGCTCCTTGGCGTATTTTGCGGTCAGAGTTTCGCGTTGTAGGGATTCAGAATAGGAGGGCGAAAAAGGGGGCGAATTTTTCATAATAGATTGACAAGATAGCAGTGGTTATCGGATTAAATGGGCCTCGATG